>LUML01000089.1_pt1 | contig 27086 bp, 28 predicted proteins | sample 729661 | NCBI WGS metagenome assembly LUML01 (sample SAMN03860264, study PRJNA289734) | marine metagenome | biome: seawater column; feature: ocean; material: water; isolation source: Red Sea water column Station 22 - depth 10m | place: Saudi Arabia: Red Sea | collected 2011-10-15 | depth 100 m | reverse complement strand
TGCCCTGGGAGCAATTTCCGCCGATTCTTTTCGATCTTTTTCTTTTTATTTTTCTTTTTAATGCCAGTGCTAAGTACATGGTTCTCTGTACTAGAACTAAAAGGTACTTACGTTACACTACGTACTTTTAGTTCTAGTACAGAAACAGTTCTATGTACTAGTACTAGTACTTAGTACTACGCGCGTACGCGCGAGGGAAATTTTATTGGAATTAAAAAAAGCAATGAACCCATCAAGTCAGTTAGGTGATAGGTGTCTAGCAAAAAGGTGACTGCTCGACAGGTTCACTACTTCAAACACATCAAGGAGCCAGCTGAGGTAGGCTACAATGATCTTTCGATTATAGCATATTTTGCAAGGAGAAACCTGGTTTAGTTCAAGCCGGACGTTGCCAGAGGTTGTCGAAGTGGAGACAGAGTACCACAGTTTGATTACCTCTCCTTGCGCCGTCATGCTATCATAGGAGTATGCAAATGTTGTCGAAAATTTGTCCGAGATGTAAAAAACGTGCAAAAGAGGACGGAGACGGGTTCTCTTGTATTACCTGTGGCTGGACTGAGTATGTAGTTCCAGAGCCAAAGAAACTCACCGGCCACGTCCCTTATGCTGATAGATTCTATTTGCCCTACCGTGGAGCGAACCCGAAACACAGGGGCGTAAGCGGAGCGGTGATAACTTTGCTGTGGCAGACTAAGAAAAAACTGGATCGTGTTTTCTATTTCATGGATTGCCCAATTAACGGATGTAATGACAGGACACTTGGCAAGCGATCTTGGCAGTATGCGATGCGTAAAAGAGAGGAAGATTATTACAAGTTTGTTTGCATGGAAAGACATTTATGGTATCTTGTTGTCTTGAATGCCGAACCGCTATACTGGCTTAGTAATGATTTGGAGGTTGATATGCCTAAAGTCGGAAAGAAAAAGTACAAGACAATTTTGGCTGCTAAGAAGGCATCAAAGAAAACTGGCAAGAAGATGGTAATGACCAAAAAGAAGTATTAAATGCCCAAGCCTAAAGTAAAAGTTAACGGCAACCGTGGCGGTAATCATACGAGGGACGGCCTCCTAAAGAGGCAGGCAGACTTTCTTAAAGCCTATAGAGAAGTCGGAACTATTACTCATGCTTCTAAGATCGCAAATATTGACCGTAACACTGTTACTAAATGGGATAAACTTGACTACGAAGGGTTCCGAGAGAGATTTGCGGAAGCAAAAGAAGAGTTCGCTGATTCTTTAGAACAAATGGCCTTCCAAAGGATTCAACAGCAGAAACCTACAGATAATCCGGTTTTGCTTATTACATTACTGAATGCTCATAAGCCCGATAAATACCGCCCTAAAGCGGTTGACGTGGATGAGACGGCTAAGTTTATCTTGCAGGAACTTAGAAATAAACTGAAAACCATCGTCGGAGAAGCTACTCCTGTTATTGAGCAGCTTCCTAAAGAGAGCGGTAATGAATTCCCTGAAGCAGTTAAGGCTCAGGCAGAAACCGTTCTTAAGGAAAAACGGAATGATTCGTAATGGTAGTCAAAGATGTCCCTGCATTAAATGAAGTACAGGATTATATTTATCAGAAGATAGATTTTTCTCCTACTGATTTGCAGAAACCTATACTCTCTTCAAGAAAAAGATTTGTTCTTGTTGCAGGAGGTGAACAAGCCGGTAAGAGCATGGTTGCCTCTAAGTACCTCCTCGGAAGATTCCTCGAAGGTGAGGAGGAGGGACTCTACTGGCTCGTAGCCGCTGACTACGAAAGAACCAGAGCAGAATTTGAATACCTCGTTCAAGATTTTAGTACCCTCGGACTCCTTAAAGAAGCTACTAAACGTGTTGATCCAGGAAGAATAGTTCTTGCCGATGGGACTAGAATTGAAACTAAGTCTGCTAAAGACCCAAGAACTCTTGCCATGCGTGCGCCTAACGGTATTATAGGGTGCGAGGCGTCTCAGCTTGATCTTGAAACCTTTAATAGATTACGTGGCAGGTGCGCTCCTAAACGGGCTTGGATGTTTCTTGCAGGTACTTTTGAAGGATCACTTGGCTGGTACCCTCAGATGTTTCAAGCATGGCAACACTCCTCCTCGAAAGACGAACAATCGTTCTCATTGCCCAGCTATTCTAATCAGTATCTTTACCCAGGAGGCAGGCAAGACCCTGAAATTCTGGCACTGGAGAAGGCAAGCTCAGATGATTTCTTTATGGAGAGAATCGAAGGAATCCCATCACCACCACAGGGAATGGTGTTTACGGAAATCAGAGCGGATATCCATATTCAGGATGTGAAGTATGAGCCTGATGTTCCTGTTCATATTTGGATAGACCCAGGATACGCAGAAGCATACGCTTGCGAAATAGTTCAAGTTGTTAATGACCAGATAAGAGTTATAGATGAAATCTATGAACGTGACCTGGTGACAGATGAAATGATAGATATTGCCCAGTCCCGCCCTTGGTGGAGGGACGCAAAGTTTGGAGTGATTGATATAGCAGGGTATCAGCATCAGGCAATGGCTGCGCCAGCAGAAAGATGGTTGGAGCGAACTGGAATCTATTTTGATTCACAGAAGATAAGAATTAACGACGGAACGGAAAGATTGAAGTCTTTTCTAAAGACCGATCCCGTCGATCAGAAAGAGCCTCGTATTGTTTTTAACCCTCAATGTAAAGGAATCCTTTCTGAGTTCGGGATACAGCCAAATCCATTTGACGGACAAACCCGTGCGTACAGGTGGAAAATGGATAGGGATGGAAATATAGTTGGCGAATCGCCTCAAGATCAGTATAATCATGGCGTTAAAGCCATAATTTATGGTCTTATAAATCGCTATGGTTACGGTTATGTTACTGGTAGTAATACAATTAAAGTAAGGCGTTGGTAAATGGCAAATTATAAACCGGAAGAAATTACTGCTCTTGTCGATAATCACTATGATTTAACGGAACCACTACGTACCCGTATGGACGACGACCACAAACTCTACCGCTTAGAAGAGTTCGATGCGGGAGAAGGGTTTCAGTCTTATACATCTAATGAACCACAAGTCTATGCAGATAAACTTATTTCATGGCTTACCTCTGCGGAGATGGTGGTTAGGGTTCCTTACAATAACTCTGAACGAGAAGAACGAGAAAATAACGATGCGAAAGAAAGATTCCTTATTGGAGTCCTAAAAGCTGCTGATGACAGGCTGACTGAGAGGTTCCAGCCAGGAGTTAGGCAGCAGCTTGCATGGTATGCCTGTTTACGTGGATGGTACGCAGGTCGTGCATTACTAGTTAAAGACGATGAAGGCGAGACTTACGTTGATATCCAGCCCTGGGATGTAATGCATACTTACTGGGGAGAAGGTAAACACGGGCTTGCATGGGCTTGCTATAAGACTAAGAAGACTCCATCTGAAATTAAGGCTATATGGGGAGTCGATGTTGGTGGCGAGAATGCTGACCTTGATGATGACGACGCTATTGACGTTTATGACTTTTATGATAAAGAAGATAATATAGTCTGTACCGATGACCAGGTTCTTAAGAAGAGAACTAAGCATGGATCAGAAAAAGTTCCTGTGTTTTTAGGCCCAGTCGGTTCAACTCCCTTGGTTCAAGCGATTACCGATACAGGTAATCTCGATACTATGGAAGACTACGGCGAATCCTGCTTTAAATCCTCAAGGGATTTGTACGATAAACATAATTTTATGATGTCAGTGATGCTTGAACTTACCGCTCGCTCCCGTAAACAAGGGCTTAAGGTAAAGTCAAGGGACGGAACCAAGACATTAGAGGAAGACCCATACAAGGAAGGTTCCGAGATTGCACTCGGTCAGGGTGAAGACGTTGAACCTCTTGGATTGCTTGAAATGTCTAAGGAAGCAGGCATGTTTATGAGTCTCGTTGCAGGCGAAATGCAGCGTGGAGGATTGCCTCACGTATATTACAGGCGCATTTAAATCCATGGAATTATCAGGGCAAGATCAGAATAGAATGTATTTCAGAGAAGAAATTACTCCAGATATGATTAAAGACTCTGGTGATGTGGAAGTTACACTCATCGGTCAACTGCCACAAGACGAAATGACTAAGATGAGTATGGCTCAGATAGCAAGAGAAGGCGAGACTCCATTGCTTTCTGATACATTTATTAGAGATAATATCTTGGGGCTGCAATCTGCTGACGCAATGGAAGACTCCATTAAGATGCAAGTTGCAGAAACCACGCTTCCTGAAGCGCAGCTTTGGACTTTACTTCAAACTGCACTTAGACAGGGCAGGGAGGATTTGGTTGAGTTTTACCAAGGAGAATTGATGCGGTTGCTTACGACTAAAATAGCAGAGCAGGCACAAATGCAGGCACAAATGCAGGCAGCGCAAGCTCCTCCGCAACCACAGGCTCCTCCTCCAGGGCCGCCACCTGGGATGATTCCTCCAGGTATGATGCCTCCTGGGATGATGGGGCCTGGGATGAATGGCGCAGGCCCAGGATTGCCTCCGCAGGTAATGCCTAACGCTGGATTAGGGGTTCCTCCTCCAGCACCAGTCGCTCCGCCAGGCCCTTCAGTTCCTCCAGGAACTCCAAGGCCAGGCGCACAAGGAATAGAATCCAGGTTAGCCAATCTGGGTATGATTAGACCAGCAGGAGGTTAGATATGGCACATATACCAGGACATCCACCGCAAATACAATTTACGGATCAACAATTAGCACTCATTGCTGCCCAGCAAGCTCAATATGAAGCAGAGGAGTTGGAAAAGCAGCGTAATCAAGGGTTTTATATAAGAGACGGGCGGCGAATTGAAGGGGTTGACCCTGCTCTTGTAGGCCCTCCAACGTTTACTAATATTCCCAATGTAACGGCAAGGGGGACTCTAGGTGTTCCTCCAAGCCTCCCTGCTCCTCCTGGTTCTGGGACATATAATCCGATGGTGGATTATAATGTGATCTTAGGCGAAGAGGAATCCTTCCCTGTGTTTACTACTCCTCAATCAGCCGGACAGGATGTGCCAGGAATGGCTCCTTCTCCTACTGCTCCTCCTTCTGTAGAGGATATTCCGAAACAATTTTTGGCGGCAGGGGCATACGACCCTCTAGCTGAATTCGATTCGGATTTGCTCCCAGGGTTGACTACTTCCGCTGCATCTCAGATAGCTAAATCGAGAGGGCCTACTCAAAAAGATGCGGACAAATTTACAGGTTTTACAGGAGGAGATGAATTTGAGGGAGAACCAGAAGCAGGTGCTATGCCTGTTTCGCAGCCTACTTGGCAGGAGCAGAACCGCATAGCACAGCAGCGGAATGCTTTGCAAAGAATTGCTGATGATGAATTTGATTACGAGGAGAACATTGGAGGGCTTCCCATTGGCTCGGCTCCTCTACTTCGGCGATGGCAAGATTACGAGAGGCCAGAGGCTCCTGGGATTCACCAGCTTGGTGTGAGTACGGCAACGGGGCAGACTCCACCGCCAGCTTCTAACGGTAACGGTAAAGAGGACGATCTGAAGGAAACTGAGGACATGAAGAAGGACGAGAATGGGAAGAAAACCAGTGATGGGAAGAAAACCAGTGATGGAGAGACGGCTCAACCTGTCACTAGCGCACAGACGTTCCAGCAATTCTTGGACAGTAAGTTTAACGCAGCAGTAAATCGTTATGATCGCAATGGGAACCTAAGAACTGACCCTAGAACCTTTGGGTTTAATCCTCACATGCCTACTATTTTGGCTGAGTGGGTAGCTCTTGATCCTGAGAATAATCAGATTACTGATGCTATGAAAACAATATATAATAAACAAAGATTGCAATTTATGAGAGACACAGGAATGCCTGTCGATCAAGACCAGACAGGTGGTAGTGAGGGAGGGACTCAATCAGCGGCTAGTCAGACGGTTGGAGGGCCTCCTATGATTCCTGGGGACATCACGGCTCAGGCAGCTAATGCGCAGTCAGTTGGAGGGATGCCATTCCCTAGCAGTCCCGCAATCGGAGGGATGAACCTTCCTGGCTCAGGCGTAGGAGCTAGTGGAATTGACTTGTGGGGAAGATCAATTTCTCCATTTGAGGCTTATCAGCAGTATAGACTTGGACAGATTCCAGGTGCTACTCCTGGTGGTTTGTTATCAATTGACCCTACTGGTTCTACTTTATTGCCTGCTGAACAATTAGAAGCCCAAACTCAGGGCGAGGCATTTAGAAACTATCTTGAGGGAGGAAGAAGGTCATTACAGGATATAAGAGGTCTTTACGCTGGATTAGGTGGTTATTTAAATACCCTTGCGGGAGGACAGATTCCTACAGGTAGTGGCTATGGGCTTATATATGACCCTGCAAGCGAGGGTTTTAAATCAGATATTATTAATTCCAGCCTTGCTGCTGTAGGCGTTCCTCCTGGTATGGGAGCCAGAATGCAAAGCAGTATGTCTCGAATGTATGATCTTATGCAGACTCTTTACGGGCCGCAAGGTGCAAGTAACTTTGTGAACTGGGTTGGTCAAAGTTTCGGAGCGCAACCAGGTGCGATGGCAGGGTTTGGTGCAAGGCAATTTGCTCCTAGTTCTCAAGTCACTTCGCCTGCTTCAATTGCTCCGCCTCCTGCAAATATGCAAGAAATGCTTGCTCCTGCTAACATTCCTGTTGAGGAACAAGAAGTACTAAATCAAATGATTGGTGTTCCAGGTGCTTCTTTGAATCAGCCACAAATTTCTCAAGATGCTATTGATGTCGCAAGGAAGGCAGCTACGGCAGCAGCGGCTCAAGCAGCACCTGTTTCAGGCATCCACTCAATTGATCCTGACAAATGGGCTTTGGCGAATGAAGCAAGAACTCCTATGGAGTTATGGATGGAAGGCAGGACGGGAGCCGCTCTAACAGGCGCACGAAATATTGGAACAGGAGGACTGCCTCCAGGGGCTACTCAGGCAGGTGCTTTCTCTTACTTAACTCCTGAAGACCAATTCCAGTTTACGGGAAATACTGGCTTGCCGACTTTGCCTCCATCTGCAGCATTTGAAGAGGCCATGCAGAAGGATCGTCCGGTAGATGCTCATTTAGCGCAGCAGGTTACTACTCCTGCTGGGGCGGGAGGGTACTTTGATCCTGCTGGCACGATGGAGCCTGGATTGGTGCTTGACCCAAATAAGTTTGGAGCGGAGTATTTTGGGGGACAGACTATGGCTGATGTGTTACCTGTAGCGGCAGATACCGGAGGATCGAGGGCTAGATGGGGCTTTGGTGCTTTGAATACAGGAATCTCAAAGAAGGACTTTACAGACTGGTGGAATAAAAATATGAATGTAAACTGGGATCTTAGGAGGTAATTAATTATGGCTAATGGATATGGCGCATTCGGAGATTTTTATACCGATGTTTTGGAGACAGAGCCTCAGATGGCTTACATGGGCGCAGTTTCAAGACAAGCAGCTCCTTCATCTTATACTGCTCCAATGCAACGACGAGCGCAAGATTACTTAAGGAATCAGTACTCGAATGTTTATAACGAATATTTGGGACGCAGGGCGCAAGAACTTCGACAGCGTAAAGACCCTTCTAAGTGGACTACGTTCTCTGATTTCTTGGAAGAAACTCCTTTTACTCAGCGATACTCTCAGTTATCTCCTTATCAAAGAGGCGTATCTACCAGTAGGTTTGCGCCTAGCACGAGGCGAATCTTCTTCTAATGACTAATCAGCAGTTTCCTCCATTACAGGAGCCAGAGCCAGAGCCAGGTATCTGGGATCGGTTTCTTCCTGCGTTAGGCGAAGGAATGGAAGCCGTGATGGATACACCTGTGATCGGCCCTGCATTGCAAGGGCTAGGTAAGGCTTTTGAATTTGGAAGCGAGAGGATTATTCAGCCTCCTGTATCGGGAGCATTGGAATATTTTCCTGTTGGGTGGGAGACTCCTGAATCCGCAGGTGACTTAAGCCCCTGGCAAAGTTTAAAGCAGGGTAAGCCTGTTTTGAACCTTGACCCGTTTACTAAATTCCAACGTGATCCGGTTACTGGCGAGCAGGAGAGAAAGTTTTCTCCTGGGGCTGCCGTAGAAGGAATGCTTTCTGCAACTCCTATAGGGTGGGCAAAGGCTTGGGGAGAGGATTGGCTTGACAAGGGTTCTCCTTACTATCCTGGCACGGTAGCTGCTGCTAAAGTTGGAGAAGCTATTGGTGTAAAAGAACAGGAACTTGGAAGGGAAACAACCAGACAGGAAAAAAGAGACATCGGCGAGGAGATTTACAAAGTGCCTCCATACATGAGAGGGACTTTAGAGGAACTGCCGTGGTTTATGATTCCTAGCGGAGGACAGGCATCTGCTGGTTTGAAAACTCTCCGAATGTCTGCGAGATTGGCTCCTAAGAATTTGCCAGGAACAATTCATGCGACAGGAGGATTAGGAAGGGCTGCCTCAACAACTGCTCGTGCAGGACTTCGTACGGGAGAACTAGCACTTCGTCCTTTGGAATATACCGAAAAGGCTTTTGCGTATCCCTTCACATTGGCGGGCAAGGGAATTTCAAGAGGGTTAATTCCTATAAGGAGGAGAGACGCAGAGAGGATGCTCGACGAGACTTTCCTTAGGGCGACGAATGACAATATTACAAATCGAACTATGACCTTGGAAGAGGGTGTTGATGCAATGAACAAGGTTGTTCGGATACATTTCACCGCTCCTGTGGATGATTATTTTGTTATAAGTGGTAATAAAGTAGTGCGAAACGTTAAGGCAAAATTGCCGAACAAGTCGCTTTATAGTAATAAAGGGATAGGGTTTAAAGACAGGGATGAGCTTTTTGACAACCAGTTTCTCAAGCCTCGTGAGGTTCCTGAAAAGAAATATGCTCCTACCTATGTTAGAGGGGTGAATCCTGCTTATAGAAACCTAGGGCTTAATACTCCAATAGCGGCACGTGCGGATTCGATTTCTGCTGTGGACTTAAAGAATATAGCACGTAGAGATTTTATTAATGAAAGCCGCACCTCTCCTCTTGAAGAGGGTGTTATAGACAGGGTTGGAGTGGCGGAATCATTCCAGAACGAAAACTTTATGATGAAGTTTAAAACTCGTTGGGATGCACATAACCCTAACGATCCTAACCAGGCTACTTTGTGGTCTGAGCAGCAACTTGCAAGGCTTTCCGATGTAAGGCAAAAGTATGGCGCAGAAGCTGCTCAAGATTATGCGGAAGAAATAAATCGTCTTACGGTAAAGGCTATGGATTCTTTGAGGGACGGAGTGGACTATCCTGTTGGAGAACTGCGTAGGCCAATAAGGAATGATGGATATGTTAATGAGGCAAAGGCTACTGATCCGATAACTTTTCGTGATAGAGACATAAGCGAACCCATAAGAGAAACTTCTGCTCCTAGGCAGTTTGTTGAAGACACTGAAGGAGCTGCTAACCGTGCAAGGTGGGGACGCCCAGATTCTTATGTTTGGGAAGAGGTTCCTGGGAGGTTTCGGAGAAGCATTCCTAATCCTAAGTTTAGGTGGAATTATGGGCTTGACGTTCCTGACTCAGCTAATCATGCGCTGATTAAAGAGATGCACCGTGACGGGCAGCTTGGGAAGGTAGCTAGGAGTGACCCAGATGAAATAGCTAAAGCAGGAAGAGAAAGTGTTTTTGGTCTTACGGCAGATGGTTACGTTAAGTTAATTTACTCTCTGCATGATTCCACTTACGCTTTACGGGTTTTGCAAGACAATTCGTTTAGGAGCAGAATGGGACTGTTCAGACACGGAAGCAAGCAAGACTTAGTAGCTGCGGTGGTGTTAAGTCCAGGGGCGGCTATTCGTGCGGTCAATATGTATGAAAACCTTATGCGCACTCAGGTTGTTAAGCATATGGGAAGACGGGAGGCTCACGGACTTACTCAGGAAGATATAGATATGGTTTTGCAGGGGAAGCACTTGGGCGAACTGCATAGGCATATTGAGAGGCTGAAGCTAGAAAACCCTACAGAGGCAGCGAATATTAAACGTAATGTAGGACAGATGTATATACTTCGTGACTTGCGCCCTGGGGAGAAGCAGTTTATTCCCTCTGGTAAGATAGACATTGAAATTCCTAAAACTAAAACAGCCGTTAGGGCCGTAGATGAAGGGCTTATAACCGAGGACGGAGAGGAAATATGGGAGGGATATCTGCAAAAAAAGTGGCAGAGTGAAGGGCTTACTGAAGAAGAGGCGGCACAGCGGCTGAAATATGCAATTGGGTCGGAAGACTTGCCACCGGATGCCAATGGGATTATTTCGGTAAAGCCTTTAGCTGGTGACGATTCTGTTACTGGAGCGGCGGCTGTTTTGGATCAGTACCAACATATGCGGTTTCAATTATTGGAGGAAGGATTTATTACTAAAGCCCAGTTTGATGAGTGGACAAGGGACTTCCCGAATTATAATCCAATAGATTACATTGAGTTTGCTGATGTTCCTAGTAGTGCTGGTTCCTTAAATAAATTTAGAAAACCAATATCAGATGGAGTGTACAATCTTTCCCTTCGGGGAGATGTTTCGTTGACTGCCCGTTCTCCGGTTGGAGATTTGTTACTTCGCAGGTTATTGCAACAACAGGTTCGTATTACTCGAAACAGGGCAAGCGAGGCGTTTGTGGATAATGCTATGCGAAGCCGTATTGGACTTAAGGACTGGACAGATTACTTTGATAAGCCAGGATCACCTTCTCCTTCGTATTCAGAGGCAAAAGGAACTGGGTATATAACATTTTTTAAAGACGGTAAGAAAAGGATTTATGGACAAGGAACCGATACTCCTGAAGAGGTAGATAAAGTCTGGTGGGATGCGTTGTATGGACGTGCAGGGCTTGGAGTGATGGGAGATCGGGAAATAGAGAATGTATTCTCACTTGCCAATTCTTATTTTAAATCTACTTATACTACTTTTGATCCATTGTTTATGATCGGGAATGGCTTTATAGATCAATTCACAGTCGCGTTACGGTATAGGGTTATGCCTACTACTGTTTGGTGGAGACTAGCAAGAAGCATAGATAGAGCTATTCGCCCTGGTGCTGGTGAAGACAGGTTTAAAGAAATGATGGAGGTAGCTGGGGGTTACCAGTCAAGAGTCTATGATATTAATTCGGTTGCTCGTCAAATGCAGAGAGAATTAAAGCAGGCGGGTCAGGAAAACGCTGATATTATTTACCCTACCCAAACGAGGAAACTGAGAGATGTCCTTTCTGATGGTGCTAGAAAATACTTGAAACTACCTGTGATTGGTGAGTATGTAGAGCAGGCTCCCAGGTTATTAGTTGCGGAGAAGACTTTTAAGCGATTGATTACGGAAGCGTACGGTAAAAAGGAATGGCGCAGGTTAATGGACTTGGACAAGAATAAGTGGCGGGATGAATTATACAGGGACTGGAAGCCTGGTGGAGGCAAGGGCTTAGGGTATGGCATAATGGACAGCCCTGAAGCCAGACATGCCGCAATGAATGCTCTGGAATCAACAATTAACTTCAATCGAGGAGGAGATGTAATACGGCGATGGAATAATTACTTCATGTTTCTTAATGCATCTTTTGAAGGGGCAAAGATGCCTTTCAGGATGATGGGAGCGAAATTGCATCCAGAGATTAGGCCAGCACAAGATGCTACTGCGGGCAGGGCTTTTGAATTTGGTGGATGGGAAGCTGGGTTAGGTAAACGTGCGGGTGTTACGGACAGATACGATGACATTCTAGGGCCACGATTGCTAGGGCGTGATGTTCCATGGCTCAATACCCGTGGTGCTGCCGCTATCACAATGGCATCAGCCATGTCTGCTTATTCTGGATTACACATAATGCACAATTTCCAGCACGAAGAGTATTGGGATATTCCTAGCTATATTAGGTATAACGGATTAATTATTATGCAACCTGCCAAGACAGACGAAAATGGAGACGTGATAGTTAATCCTGTGACGGGCAGACCTGACCCGAATTATGTTGTGATTCCTCATAGATTACGTGAGCTTGCTTTGTTCTTTGGAAGTATTACTCACATAATGGAGAGAGGTTTCTCAGATGACCCTGTTAGCTGGAAACTTTGGGCAAAGAGTACGTGGAAGGCTTCTTCCCCAATAAATGATATGCCTTTACCAGAACTTGTTAGTGCTGCTTATGAAGAGGCTTCGGGTATTGACTTGTATAGAGATGAGCCAATTGTGAATCCTGATTATGCTGATCTCCCTGTAGAGGAACAGTATACGCAATACACTTCCGATGCAGCACGTATTATTGCAGATAGACTAGGTGATTCTGGATGGATGCCAGAAACTTATAAGAATCCTCAAAGGTTAGATCATCTTTATGACAGTGCGTTTGGAGGAATTGGGAGACGAATCCGAGACATGACGGATTACACAATTAATACCCTTGATGCGTTGCGAAAGAATGAAGCACGGTCTATGGAGTCGAAGGTTGCTGATTACAGAAAGATGGATAGAACTGGTCGAAGAGAGATGCTGGCATCTTTTACTCGTGAAGAGTACGAAAAGTTTCAGAAGTTAATTCGTCAATCTCCTCCTCCCGAAGGAAATGTTGTGGAGCAATTGTTAGAGGCTTCTGGGATACAAGCAAGGTTTGCTCCTGACCGTGGTGGTGGCTTGCGTGAGATGCGACGGTTTATAGTTTCGGAGGAGTTCCCTGAAATAGATTATGAAGAGCAAAGGAGCCAGGCTCGGTTGCTTGGCAAAATGCGCACGGAGCTTAGGTTTAGGCAACAAGACGATGATGCTTCTTTAGATGCTTGGATGAATACTGGAGGAGGTATAGATTCTAAAGAATGGAAAGAGCGACGTAGCGAGAAGTATAGCAGGATAGAGGGAGCAGAGCTTCTAACTACCTGGATATTCCCAGCAGGGTTTGACCCTGAGAATCAGGAGCAGAAGAGTGCTTGGTATGAAGCCTTTTATACTGCTGCGGGAAGGATGCAAGACGAAAGGTCTGCTGCTGATTTGCTTATAGCAGCTTATTATAATATTCCAACTCCTGAAGAAGTCCCTGGACGTACGTGGTCAGAATACTGAGAACTCTTAACGCAAGCCTTACTGAGACAGAAAAAGATTATAATGCTCATATGAAATATTTGTCTTCTTACTGGGACGTAGGAGATACATTAGATAGTTTGTTGGGCGAAGGGGCTGATATTAGCTATCCGCAGCTTTCAGGAAGATGGCAGGAATACTTACATTCAGGCTCCGCTAGAAAGAACGAGATATATCAAGAGGATGCTCAAATTAGATCAGTTGTTCAATACCGAAAACAAATGCGTAAGAACCTTGTTGGGCGTGATGCGTTAGAGAATGGATATCCCAGAATGGATTACCTCTTAACCTTCTGGTATGACTGGTATGACCCAGTAACTATTGACGCAAAACAGATGAAACGTAAGCTGTGGAGAGGCGAAGGTTCGGGAGGGATAGATATACTGCAATAGATAACTCGTTGACGAACAGGCTATATTAATAGTATTTTAAAGGTCGAAAGGAAAAGATATGGTAAATCAGACAGAACAACCTATAGAAAGCACAGAAGCTCCTGCGGAGTCAGGTAATACTACTACAGATATTACAGAGGATTTTGCTGGTGTAAATACGTTTGAAGATGTAGCTACTCCAGATACAGAGGAGCCTAGTGCTGAAGCACCTGCTACAGGGACAGAAGAAGCTACTCCTGCTCCTTCTGGTAATGTTGCGGAGGATTCTCCTGTAGAGCCTGCATTAGAGTCGGAGGATACTCCTCCTGTCTCTTCTGCTCCTACACCTGATGTAGACAATTTGAATCAGAGACTTCAGGAGGTAGAGCAGCAGAATGCTCAGTACGCACAGGCGCAGTATCAGGCCCAGGTGCAGCAGTATGAACGGAATCTTCAGCAGCAACTGGAACAGCAAGGCTATTTGCCTGATCAAGCAGCGCAATATGCACGGCAGCAGGTTGAGGCGCAAGTGCAATTACGTGCGACCCAGCAACAACAACAAGAGCAACTACGTCACGAAGAAGGAAAACGAAATGCTGCGATACATTTTTACAAGCAGTATAAGTTAGACAATATTGATGACTTGCAAACTTTAGAAAAATACAACGATCCTCAAAGCATGGAAGAGGCTGCGAAACGCATCCAGTCTGACAAGGCAAAGGATGCGGAAATAGCTAAGCTAAGGGCGCAGCTAGTTCCCTCGCAAACATTTGACGATAGTCAAAGTACTCCCGCAGCTTCCACCGATGAGGACAGATGGCTTGAGCGATACAACCAGGGAGACAGATCGTCTCAGGCAGCAGCGGCAGCACGAAGGGCTGCTGGACTAGGTTAAATTTATATTATAAGGAGAATTTAAATTGGCACAGACAGCTACAACTGGTAATCTGGAAAATGCTCAACGCATTATAATTTCAGCAGCCAGATATACAGAGGAGCATAATGCTCCAGCACTCGCTCTTACAGAGCAGTTCAAGCTCCCTAAAGGGGCTAAACAAATGACCGTTCCAAAGGTCGGGCAGATGTCTATGAGCGATCTCCAGGATGGAATCGACATTGTTGACGAAGAAGAGATTGGTATGACTACCGTTGACCTTACCGCATCCGAGGTAGGAGCAAAGGTAATTCTTACTGACAAACTTGTTCGTCAGTCTGCACCTAATGTCTTCTCTATTATCGGGCGACAGCTTGGTGATGGTATGGCACGAAAGAAAGACACTGATGTTCTTGGCCTTTATACTAACTTGAATGGTGGAACCAAATTAGGTGCTGCTACCAAGTTTATGAAAGCATCTAACGTACAAGGTGTTATCGCTTATGCAAAAGCTAACAAGTTTGGTTCGCAGTTATATATACTGCACCACCCTAACGCTGTAGCTTACTTGTCCAAAGAGTCGGCTGTAGTAGCCTCCTCTGGATCAGCAGCTATTCCTGAAGGCTGGTCACAGGACTTGCTTGCTAACTTCTGGAGTGGTTTACGCCCAATGAATAATGTTCCCATATTTGAAGACGGGAATATTACGGAAGATTCTGACGGTGATGGTATTGGTGTTATTGCTGACAAAGGGGCAATGGCAACTCTTACTAGCGTTGATACTAGAACTGAGCGACAACGAGATGCTTCACTCAGGGCTACTGAAGTTGTAATGACTGCTGACTATGGTGTCTTTGAATTAGATGACACCAGAGGCGCAGGAATCACATTTGACGTAACTGCACTAGCAACTAATAACTAGAGGTGACTCATGGTAACGGGTATAACAGAACGAAATAAGCTGAAGCAGGAGTTAGCTGGATTAGGCTACTCAATGTCTTATATAGATGATTGGCAACCTAAGACAACTTTATACCGGCATAAGGCTTCTTATAATACAGACGGAAGTTTGTGTGATGAAGTCGGGACTGCCGTCCGTAATGTTCCTGGCAATCCAGACTATGTAAGAAGGAAAGCAAAGATCGGATTGTTTACTTGGAAACCAGGAGAAAACTGTGAGTGTTCTTGGTGTTCTGCAACATCGGACAAAAAATAAATAGTGGGTAATGGGAGGTGTAACGATTGACCGTGCCTCCCACTATTCTAATCTTAACGGTTGGTCGCAGGGCGTATGAACCTGTTATAAATAACCTTTAAAGGAGGTTTGAAATGTCGTTTCCGTCAATTCAAGGTGGGAAATATGGGTTTGAAAAGCAGACCCATGACAAGAAAAGAGCTACATATGGAACAACAATGGCTTTGCCAGATGGAAGAGTATTCCGTTATGTTGAGAATGGTGGCTCCGCAATAGGTGAAGGACTGCTAGTAGCTGCTGAAGCTCCAGCAGGAAATCACGATGAAGACTTGGTAGTAGCAACTACTGGTGCTGCTGGTGGAACAACCATTGGCGTTACCCTTGGAGGCACTGCCGCTGCTAAAGACTTGTATGCAGAAGGATACTTGTTCTCTAACTTAGCTTCTACAACTCCTCACGAGATGTATAAGATTAAGTCTCATCCAGCTATTGCAAGTAGCGGCACTGGAACAATTACTATAGATGAGTCCGATGGATTCCAAACTGCTATTACAGCAGGTACAGACACCGTTGGTCTTATTAAGAGTCCTTACAAGGATATCGTAGTTGCTCCTGCAGCCGTTGCAGGACGATTCGTAGGAGTAACCTGCGCTGATCTTGAGGCTGACTATTTCGGTTGGGTTCAGGTAGCAGGAATAGCTTCTGTTAAGATAGACGGTACCCCAGCCTTTGGTACTTTAGTAGGTGCAAGTTCAAACCACGCAGGGCAATTCCTTGCTGTTGGTGCTGACACTACTCCTGCTATAGCTAGAGTGCATGGTAAAGCCGGTGTGGACAATGAGTTCCATACCGTTATGCTTATGAATCTGTTCTAAGATGACCGAACTATGGCCGCCTCAGGGCATGGTCTATTTAGGCTCAACTGACGTTGGGTTTAATGGCGAGTCTGGGGCGTCTATGGTGGTTCACCAGTTCAAGATGAAGTCTCCTGTGACCGGAAGGATGTGTGAGGTATCAATACCTGCTGACCCTACGGTTAGCAAGGCACACGTAGAGGACATGGCAGCTCAATCTTTCGAGACTTTCTTAGAAGAAGAGAAAGAGAGAGAGATGAAGCGTAAGCCTACGGGAGATGAACTCAAGGAGATTGGTAAGGCGATAGACGAATTTAAGAAGTATACCGCAAGGATGCGGGAATCTACTAACAACAAAATAACATATAGAGGTATCTGATGGTCGAGCAGAACACTTCAATCAGTATTACTCAGGCAGATATTACGGGTGTATTGAGCGAGAAGAACAACTTAATAACTAACTTAGAGTTACAGTTATCTGCATTAAAGCGAACTGTAATCGAATTGCAGAGCGAGGCTACATTATGCCAGTGCAAGGAAGAACAAGAAAGCAACTCCGACAAAGTATCGGAAACAACTTAGGAGCCATTAGAACTGGCACAGCTTATGATGCCGGATCAACAACGACATTGATATCTCTTTCGCTCGTTGGTGGTGATGATACCTATAATGGTAAATGGCTTACGGTTGCTGATGTCACGAACTCCAACAATACTGAAACCAGGATCATTAGTGACTACACAGCATCTGCTTACAGGCTAACGGTGCAACAAGCATATTCATTTGCTACGGCTGCCGGAGATACATTTGAAATATGGGATGCCCAGTATCGCCCTGAAGTAATTGAGGAGTTTATTAATCAAGCAATTATTGACGCCACCGGTCAAGCATATGATCCTGTAGAGGACGTTAGCCTTCATGCGGATAATAGAAACATGCGGTTTGACATACCGTCTAATATCTCGATAATTAACAGGCTGTATTATAGAAACAAAGTTACATCAACTTTATTACATTCTTGTAATGCAGCGTTTGATGAGACGGTCGATAGTGATATTACCGTTACTGTAGATACAGAAGATAAGAAAAGAGGAACTGGCAGCAATAAGTTTGTCATTGCAGGAGGTGCATCTGCTGGTGACATAGCTACTGATTCGATTTCAAGTAAAGATATATCTAAGTATGATTACTTAGAGTGTTGGGTTAAATCCACCGTAGCTACAAGCGCAGGGAATTTAAAGATTCTATTAGATGACTCAGCTTCTTGTGCATCTCCAATTGAGACTTTAGAAGTTCCTGCACTGACAGCTAACACATGGACTTACGTAAGAATAGCCCTAGCTAACCCAGAGACAGATACGGCAATCATATCCATAGGGTTGGAGTATGATTCGGACTTAGGAGCCTGTCAGGTGAGGCTTGATGATATCAAGGTAGTTCAGAATGACACTGCTGAATGGACAATTTTCCCTAAACATTTATGGAGAATAGACCGTAATGCAAGAGACTTGATACTGACTGACTCAGGCAGATTAGAGGCAGGGTATTCGTTGTTAAAGATTCAAGGTGGAGATAAACCTGCATTGCTAACATCTGAGACTGATACTTCTGAAATAGATGATAGTTATATAATAGCGAGAGCTACAGGGTTAGCATTTGCCGCAGCAAGCGGAGGCCCTGGAACAGACCCAGATCAGAAACGGCAACAGGCAGCGTTCTGGTTCGGGCTTGCAGAACAAAGTAAGAGAGCGTTTCCTACTATGATTACAGGTAGATGGGTTGAGTAATGGCAAGCAAAGTTGTAGAAGCTAACGAGATATATTTAAATGGGACGTATTATCCTCTAACTCGTCCTGTTCAAAGTGTGCTTGCCTCTTTATATCCTGCTAAAGTTGTTATAGGTGACACCACAAGAGATAGTCAGACACGGGCTTCTGTTATTTCCTGGTCAGACTGGCGAGGAGGGATTGGTGTTGAGAGGATTCAGGGAGCTGCTGACGTGGACAGGGCGTGGCATAGTACCTGCAATCTAAGGCATAGACATCATTTAGTCCTCCCTGCCCTATCGACTGCGACTACTAGTAAAGACCCTGATGACAATGACCTTAACGGAGCAATAACATTTATACAGGACTTAGGGACTGTGTTGTATGCTGGTTGGGCTACTGCGCCCTATTACTATTCTGAGGGTAATGACAGGTGGACTAGGGTGACTAATAGTAGTAGTGCATATTCTTTCCCTTCTATCCCGACTGATTCAATAACCGTAAGAATGGGAGGAACGGATTACATAGTAGTCGCTCATACGGGCGGCTATAGTTATTTCTCTTCTGCTACTACGGTTACAGATAAGACTACGGATGCTAAGTATCTTGCATTCTGGGACGACAGGTTATGGGGAATAGATTCAACAGGGCAGCTTTGGTATACACTCACAATTGCAGGGACTCCTGTCAATGATGCGAAGTTGCCTGTGCAGAATGGATTCGTAACCGATTTGTTCGTCGGGCGTGATGCTGCGGGGGAACATATTTTGTATGCGGCAACCAAGGAAGGGTTATTTGCACATGATTCTGCAAACGCCAGGTTTGTTCCTACAGAATTTGAACTTCCTTTTCACGAATTTAATGGAGTAGGTTCGATCAGGTGGCGTGATAGTATCTATGTTCCTTCTGGATTAGGTATATATAAATATATTAATGGTTCCAATAATGCTGTAATCACTGTGATGGGGCCAGATAGAGATGATGGCCTTCCTGCTACTTACAGAGGAACTATTAAAGATTTGGCAGGAAGTCATACGGAGTTAATAGCAGCCATTGATGCTACGACTGCGCCTGGAGCGCAGGGAGAAGATGATATCCCGTGGCAATATGGAGCGACTGCTGGCATGTCGGGACATAGCTCTTCTGTAATTGCTGTTTCAACAGGACAGAGTTCGATAGTGGCTTGGAATGATACCGGATGGGAAACTAAATGGGTTGCTCCTTCTGCTAATGCGGGAAAGCCTGTTGACATGTTACATGTATCTGATGCAGGCAAAGGTGATTATCGTCTATGGTGGGGCTTTAATGGAAAGGTTTATCATCAACTGATTCCTTTTGATGTTACTAATCCTTCTCAGCTAACGTCTGTGGGAGGAACTGATTATGCTTATGATACTTCGGGAGTGCATGAGACTCCTTGGTTTGATGCTCAACAGGTTGAGATAGACAAACTTGCCTTGAAGTTAAAGGTGGAAGTTGACGGGGCTGGTACAAATGAAACAGTTGTAGTTCAATACGCAACTGATTACTCTGATAGTTATACTAGTCTCGGAACTATATCATCATCAGGAACTACTGAATATTCTTTCGCCTCTGGTGTAGGAGTGAGCTTTAGATCAATCAAGTTCAAGCTCACACTTGCGAGAGAGGCAGGGTCGACTATAGCGATTATGAAGAAATCTCCAGACGTTGTTTCCTTAACGCTTGAGTATCGCAAGAAGTTGCCTGCTAAGTATGGGCATACCGTTGAGGTTTCGCTTAACGATACTTATAAAGGCAAGACTCCTCTAGATTTACGAGCGGCTCTTGTAAGCGCAATAGAATCTAATACCCTGGTTGAATTTACATTCCGAGATGATAGTGGTGGTGACAGGAATTATTACGTTGATGTCACATCAGCTACTGGTATTGAATTTACAGGCTACGATGAGAGAGGAACTAGTAGGATAACTTTGGTGGAACCATGATATTTGATTCAGGAACAACTAACGTGTCTAGTGCTGGCACCAGGGTGCAGCTTAGTAATACTACTAATCGTGTGCGTTGGATTAAAGTTAAAGCATTAGCTGGTAATTCAGGAATGATTTACTTGGGCGTTAGTGATGTTAGTGCTTCTAATGGATACGAATTAGATTCCACTAATACTATAGAAATTAACTTTGCGGAATCTGGAGGGACTGTAGCGTTCTCTTCTCTTTATGTAGATGCTGCCAGTAACAATGACAAGGTTTGTTGGAGCGTGATCCTAGATGGTTAATGCACAACAAATAAGAGAAACATCTGTCCCAGAAGGGTGGGAAGGATCACTTCCTGAATGGCTATTTTATTCTTCTTTAGTGGAGTTAGGCTATACGGAAGGAAGCGATTTCACGTATCAAAGTGCATTGGCTGGAGGGAGGCTAGATAAGGGAGGTGCAATTATAGACTTCATGTTCTATAATCCGCCTGACTTGGCAGTAAACGTTCAGGGAGTGTATTATCACTATGAACTCGGCGCAGAAACAAAGGCTAAAGATATATTTACAAGGCAATTTTTGGCCGGACAAGGAATAACATTAATATTTGTAGACGAAGATGATTTACTACAAGACCCTGTAGGGATTACCCAGGACGCTTTAAATTATCAAGACCGTTCTAGGCTAGGAGGCTAACATGGCGGTACCAACAATTAACTTCGGTGGCTTCGTTTATGACGACAGCGGAGATGCAGTCTCTGGTGCTACCGTAAATCTATTCGATAAGAACGATACATCCACTAGCCGAGCTTCGACTACCACAAACTCGTCTGGATACTGGGCAATTGCGCATACAACCAGTGGAGAGTTTGATGTTCAGATTACTTCTGGTTCTTCAAAGAGAAGAATTAAATTTGATGATGCAATTCAATTAACTTCTATAGATACTGAAGTTCTTAAGGTTCGTGCTAATGAAGGAGCTATTGCAGCTATAGAACTCTACGCTGATGAAGGAGAAGATGCCTCAGATAGATGGAGAATAGATGCAGGAACTGATGGTGTCCTTGCATTCGGTAATGACATAGCTTCACAGGGAACGTATGAAGATTTACTTACTGTTACACCTCATGCTACCGCAACGTCCTCGACAGTTACTGTTGCAGGTATCTTAGATGTAGACGGCACAACCAACCTAGATGCGGTTGATATAGATGGTGCAGTCCAGATTGACAACACTGTTACCGTAGGTGTGGATGACACATCCTTTGATGTGAAAATCTTCGGTGCTTCTGCTGGCGCATATATGTTATATGACAACTCAGAAGACCGCCTTGAGATTCGTGGGCCATCCGCTGATGCAACTACATCAACAGGTAAGCTACTTCTTTCTACAGCTTTAACTAATATCAATGCTAACGATGTGCTTGGAAAGATTGAGTTCCAAGCTCCTCTTGAAGCTGGAGGAACTGATGCAATTACTGTAGCTGCTGGTATACAGGCAGTAGCACAATCCACATTTGCTGCTGACTCAAATGCTACAGACTTAATCTTCTATACAGGACATAGTGAAGCGGCAACTGAGAAGTTCCGATTCACTAGTCAGGGAGAACTTGGTATCGGTGGAGCCACATATGGTTCTAGCGGAGACGTCCTTACATCAGGTGGTGCAGGTGCTGCACCCACATGGGAGACTCCTACCACTGGTGACATTACAGGCGTGACTGCTGGTGTTGGGCTATCAGGTGGTGGTTCATCTGGCACAGTTACTGTAACACTAGACTTATCTGAACTAAGCGCAGTTACTCCAGCTAATGGAGATTCTCTTGCAACAATAGATTCAGATGGTTCTACTGAACAGTTAACAACGATAGCTAACTTAGCTACTTTATTTGCAGGAACTGGTTTATCAGCTAGTAGTTCGGTACTTTCTATTGATGCTGCACAAACTGGAATCAATTCCTTACTGGCAACTGACATTAAGATTGGTGAAGATGACCAGACTAAAATTGATTTTGAAGATGCTAACAAAATTAATTTCTATGCTAACAACTCTAAAGAAGTAGAGCTTGCAGAGAACAGTCTCTCACCGGGAACTAGTGATGGAACTGCACTAGGAACTACATCCTTAATGTGGTCAGACTTATTCCTAGCTAGTGCTGGAGTTATAAACTTCAATAATGGAGATGTAACTTTAACTCACGCATCTAATACAGTAACCCTTGCAGGTGGAAACTTAGCACTTACTGATGCAAGTGTTCAGTTAGACTCAGGCCCATCTGATGAAACTGTATCAGGTATCACAGCTAGCTTTACCGCAGGTGAAGATTTAGTTAGAGGCGAGGTAGTTTACTACAAACCCGGTGACTCCAAGATGTGGAAGGCAGTTGCTACTGCTGCTGCCACCTCAAAGTGTGTCGCTATGGCTGCTGCTGATATATCTGCTGATGCAGCAGGAGTATTCTTGTTAAGAGGATTCTTACAAGACAACGGTTCATTCCCTTCCTATACTGCTGGAGATACTTTGTATACTCCTGAAGCAGAGACCTCATCTCAGAACGTGCCTGAGACAGCCGCACCTGATACTGACGGAGACTTCGTTCAGATAATCGGATGGGCTGTTGATGCTAACAGTGTATACTTTGACCCAGATAGCACAATCGTAGAGGTTGCATAATGGCTGATATAGAGAAGCTGATGGGCGTTAGTGCCATCGACATCGAAAAGGTAATGGGTGTTGCTGCTGCTGATGTTGAAAAAGTCATGGGACTGGGCTTGGTAACCACTCCTGCATGGGCAGGGACTAGAGCAATAGTTTTCGCAGGAGGCACATCAGGGAATAATGGAACAGATGTAATTCAATACAAGGCTTTCGGCAGTGGAGACATGTCAGACTTTGGAGATGTTGGAAATTATTATCGGTATGTGAAAGCTGTTTCTAATGGGAGTAGGGGAGTTGCTCATTTGTCATATAAATCCCCAAACGTTAAAACCAACACCCTCGAATATGTGACGATTGGCTCAACAGGAAATTCTTCAGATTTTGGTGATATAACCATAGCAGTAGTCAACTCAGGTGCATGTACCAATGGAACCACTGGATTTGTTGCAGCAGGATATTCTGCTAGTGGAAACCTAGATGTCATAAATTACTTTACTATTGGGAGTACAGGAAACGCTAGTGACTGGGGCGACCTGAGTGCTGTGGCAAATGGTAGTGACGGTGTAAATGGTTCTACTAGAGTTTTATTTAACTTGGGGTATTCTGGTGTGTATTCGGACACAATAGATTATTGGGCAACGGCTTCTGCGGGAGACGCTAGTGACTTTGGTGATTTAGACCAAGATGTAGGATATAACTCCACTAGTGAAAGTGCGTCAAGAGGCGTTTGGTTTGGTGGGTATGGAATGACAAGTGGCTCTTCAACTTGGCAAGACAATATACAATACGTCACAGTCGCTTCTACAGGTGACGCTAGCGACTTTGGTAACTTGGAAATGCCGACATACGACACAAGCGCAGCATCAAACGGGACTAGAGCGGAAGTCTATGGAGGGTATGGGAATGATGGGAGCGCGCAAAGATATCGAGACACTGTTCAATATGTAACTATTGCTAGTACAGGAAACGCTACTGATGATGGTGACTTGCTTGCAGGAAATGAAAATTCGGGAGCTTGTAGTGGAACATAAAGACATTATTAAAACTGATTCAGACAACTTAATTAAGATGCATCAATCTGTTAATGGTCTTGCGACCATGACCGCATCCAAAATTGAGAAAATCAGTGAGAGGATGCTTGAGGTAGACAGGGCTATTAATACCCTAGGTCATAGGAATACCCAGACTACAACTCAAATGATGACTTTAACTATGCTTACTGATACTCCTTATCGGAGACTAAGACAGTGCATTGTAGAGATTAATAAGAAAAGAGATGCTTTACGGTCAACCTACTATAAACTCCTAAAGCAACAGTATCGTATAAAAAGTACTACAGGAAGCATATCTTGAGATACAGAAGAATAATAACATTCCAGAGAACTGGGATGAGGAAGCTGCTGAACTTGAGGAAATCCAACACCACTTACGTCAAGCCATCAGGCAGAGCCATAGAGACATGACTCTTAGCGGAACTATATCTCAGGGCAATGCAGAATATCTTGAGCAGTATGGAGTTCACTTGCAAGTAGCTACTAAAGTAATTGGAGACTATATAAACGAATGCAATCGCATGATGAAAGAAGATAATCAGGTTCCTAATATCAATCATTACTACGAATTTTTAGACAATACTACTAAGTTATTTTCTGAAGAGTATAAACAAGTGCTGAAGCATATCGGGTTGGATAACTTGGTTCGGCAAGAGTTCTTATACAGGAGCAATAAGTAATGGCTATCATTCAATACAGCTTAGATAGCGGTCGAATCCCTAGTTACATCAGTGACGGAGGATACTTTTATAGAACCTCTGACAATACCTTGATTGGTATAGGTTCTGGTGGAGGAACAACACTCAGCAAGGAAGACCTAACCACTCGTGTGTTATCTATGCATGCGAGCCTTCCTATGAAACTTTTGGGAGGTTCGCCTTTATCGGAAATAAGAAATTTAACTAACGCTGAAGTCACCACTGAAGTCAATGAGTGGTGTACTGCTAGAGGTATAAGCTAACAAAGTCGAAAGGAGACAGATATGGGAATCTTTGATTTCTTAAAGCAGAAAGAGGAAGTGGTTGAGTTGGATGTTTACGACAAGTCATTACAACCTTACGTTGATGACTTGGTAGTAACCATGGTAACTGCATGTCAGGACGGCACAGTCACAAAGAAGAAGGAACAGTCAATAATTATGAGCAAGCACCATGCTTTGCGTAGAGCCGTTAAAGCATTAGTAGAGAAGTAGAGGTGAGATATGTTCAAGCCAAGAATACGACTACCTAGAATTTCTATACGTCTACGTCTGCCTATGCCACGGATATCAATTCCCTTTGGGAGAATTGCCACCGTAATCGGTGCAATTAATACATTGCTACTGGTAACGTTAGGTTCGCTTGGGCTACTAGTCTCATATATCAATCCTGTTCCCTACATAGCTGAATGGATTACTTGGCTCTATGGATATGACGTAGCTAATGAAGCATTTATCCAGGTGAATTACTTACAAGAGAATCTACCCTACACCATAGGAGCTTCCGTAGGATTAATAGTATTCGGGCTGCTCCTACATGTGACTTCCTTCAAGTCATGGTGGATGACACTCAAGGCATCACCAAGGGTTATAATCCATTCTCCCGTCAATGCTTACAAGCGAATGATAATCTGGAGAAACTGGATACTTGCTAAGATAACTTATTTGAATGAAGAGTCTCAGAAATGGAAGACTCTTTTTAATGTGCTAAAAAGCCCCTATGCCCTACTTCGTGCCATGGGCTTCAGTCCGCAATTTGCGATTTCTTTACTAGCTATTGGAGGCACTGCAGGTGGTGGTGTCATAGTTAACGAAACTATATTAGCTGAACGTAGCTTCTCGGCAGGTGACTCAGGCATATACGCTGCTCCTGCTCAAAGTCCAAGTACTGAATTAGAAGAAGCTATGGCGTGGAGACAAGTAGACGAGGATGATAACACGCTACGAATTGTCTTAGGAAGTGTGCCTGTTAAAGAGATTGTTATTGAGGATGTATCTGTAGGTACTGTTTATAGCAACTCTGCGTTGCCGTCAGGACAGACGACTGCGGTGTTAGTTGGAGGTGTTGACCTTGCCCAGGGCACTGATACCTGGATGGAAATTGGAGAGTTAACTATTGAGAAATCTCGATGCACCTCAATGGACTTTAGCGATATCAATGCCCATACCATAAACGTGATTGGTAACGCATCAAGCGGGCAGTCAATTAATACAACCGCTGGAACCTCTCGAATGAGAGCGGTTGGAGGCGGGCATCATCAGGCGGAAGCCATGAACACTAAGGGTGGTAGTTATGACCGAATACATATTGACTCACCGACTTCCGCAGTTGATGGCAAGGTGGATAAGCTGACACTAAGTAACCTGTTTACTGAAGGTGGTGCTTGCACGTTCACCCGCATGAAGGTGGGAACCATGAACATCTTGCTTAATGAAATTGGAGATGGTTCAGCCTTTACTAGTAAACAATTTGAAATAGAGAATACTGTAACTGCATCTGTTTGGAACGTCAGTGATAACGTTGAAGTTGCTATCGGAGTTCCATCTGCAACTTTAGACAACGAGTAACTGTAGTAATACAGCTATTAGTCCTAGTATAGAAACCAGGATTGCTAGCTGTATTAAACAATTCAACATTACTCATTCTCCAGAACCTTGAGCGACACGCCGCCTAAGAATCCAAAGATACCACCAATTACTGCAGTGATAACTTCTATCGCTCCCATCTGTAATCCAACTATCACAGTAGTGATACTGAATATTGTGCCGCATATAATAGCGGTTAGTATCTGTGGTCGCCATTTACCTATTTGCATAATCTACTCCTTGTTAGCTATCTTTGATAGATGCGTTGAAATGTCTGCCAAGACATTTCTTATTTCTTTAAGCTCACGCCACAATAAGATATCCCCTTCAAATTCTTCCATTTTCATTTGCCTAGCCAGTAGCCCAGAGTAAGTTAGCTCAAGTGAATCTTCATCAAATGGGCTTTGTTCATTCCCTGTGGGAAAGTTTTGCATAATCTACTCCTCCGAATCCAATGCCAATTCCTTGTACTGATGAATCTTTAATAAATTATCTGAATCTTCAGGCTGATAAAGTTGATCCCAGTCTTTTAATGAGGCATTATAAAGTTTTACGACCTCATCCACTGCATCCTGTAAGATATCAGACTTACCAATCACATGTTCAGCCCGAAATTTCTCAGAGAAACTAATGTGTGACACTTCACATTCCTCTTCATCATAATATACTGTAAATGCTCTAGCCATTTTTCTACTCCTCTATCTCTACGTAGCCATTGTTGTTAGTATACCTATACCAGATTCCATTCTCTTCTTT
>LUML01000046.1_pt1 | contig 27699 bp, 20 predicted proteins | sample 729661 | NCBI WGS metagenome assembly LUML01 (sample SAMN03860264, study PRJNA289734) | marine metagenome | biome: seawater column; feature: ocean; material: water; isolation source: Red Sea water column Station 22 - depth 10m | place: Saudi Arabia: Red Sea | collected 2011-10-15 | depth 100 m | reverse complement strand
TTCCTGAATAAGAGCCTGTTCTTTTAATTTTTAATTCAGGGTAAGCAGCAGACTTAGTAAAGGAGCCATCACCAACTACTGATAATGTTTCGGACGGAGCCGAAGTGCCTATACCAATCCTCCCTATTTTAACATAAGCAGTAGCGGAATTAGTTCCATCAGTTAAAACTAGAGCATCGGCAGATGCGTCGTGAAAAATAGATGCTTTGGTTGAGCTATCTTCCACAAAGTTTAAAAAAGCATCTGTGTCTGTGTCAGACTTTATGTAAACATTAGCTGCACCAGACGAGCTTTCAAAACGAGCATCACCAACGCAATGAAGTTTATAGGACGGAGCCGTAGTGCCGATGCCAAGACCCGTTGATGTGATTACAGAGCGAGTTGAACCATCTACACTAAACTGCATTTTATTAGAAGAATGGTCGTAGTAAATCCTTCCAACGTATCTTGCGGCCCCAGAATCTGAATCAGCAAAGTTAATAACCCCATTGCTGCGAAGTGCCGATGCCCAAGCGATTATTCGTCGCATCCCAATAGAGGTCATTCTCTCCTTTTATCGTTGTAGCATCTTCAAAGAAGGCAACTTGGTTGGCAACAGGTGTGCCTGATATTGCGGTCTCTCCGTTAGCCCCTGTAGCCCCTGTAGCTCCAGTAGCCCCAGTGTCACCCTTGGGTATCGTGAAATCAAAAACAGCAGCAGAACTGGAACCACTATTAGATACGGATGCGCTTGTTCCAGCATTTCCAGTAGTTGTAGAACCAACTGCTACTGTTGCGGCTGAACCAGTAGCCCCTGTTGCACCAGTGGGTATTCCAAAAGTAAAATCGAATGTAGCTGCACTGGAGGTACCAACGTTACCGACTGCTGCTGTGGCATCCCCTCCAGCCGCCACTGTGTTACCAGTAACAGTTCCAACAGCTATAGTTGCAGCAGTACCCGTATCGCCTGTGTCACCCTTGTCTCCTGTACGGGCAAAAGTAACCATCAAATCCTCCCCATTAGAGAATGGGTTTGCAGCAGAGGAATCTATAGGACTAACACTGATTACAAAGTAACCACTGTTCTCAACCAAAGATGAAATAGTCCAGAGTATGAATTGTGAGGAATCCAACAGATTGGAAATCTTTACATGACCCTTAATTGTAGAAGTTGAATCATCAATCGTTCTCATGAAGGATTGAATATCTGATCCATCTAAATCAGCATCATCTATATAGATAGCAGTAGCGGCGTTCTGGGTGGCGTTATTTAATTTTAATCTACCAGCAGTAGGATCATCATTATCTACATCAGTTAAGAAATCGTACTTAAAAGAAGCGCCACCAAAGTTACCATTTTCTCCTGTGGCCCCTGTAGCTCCTGTTGGCCCAGTAGGTGCCACCGCCCATACTGCATTACCAGAGGAATCCCTAGTAAGAACATAGTCAGTGATTGTACTGGATGAATCTGTAAGAGCATCTATAGCAGCTTGGCGCGTGGTCTGACCAGTGCCACCATAAGAGATTCCTACAGCATCTCCCTGCCAAACCCCTGTTCCTACAGTACCGAGGGTAGTTAGCGAGGTTTGACCAACATAAGATGTATCAATACTAAGAGTATGAGCTTCACCTTCTCCGCTAGTAGATCCCGTTGAACTAAGCCCTGTGCCTGCTGTAACAGTGCTAACGTAGTCTCCAGTAGTATCTGTACTAAGAGCTACCGAATTAGGCTGTATAGTGGCTGCTGCGGTTACATCCCCTGAGCCATCAAAAGATGGGGATGTCCATACGACATCTCCGGTCATTCCTAGGGTTCTACCTGATGAAAGCTTGGTGGCTGTTCCAGAGTTTCCAGAGACATCACCTGTTACGTCTCCAGTTAAATCTCCAGTAACATTACCTGTTACATTACCAGTAACATTACCCGTCACATTCCCTGTTAAATCTCCGGTTACATTACCTGTTACGTTTCCGGTAACATTACCTGTCACATCGCCAGTAATATCGGCAGCTACACTCCCATCTTCCAGTAGGGTAGCTTTTTTATCTGCTAATTCTTGTGTTAAATAGAGCTGCTGGTTCTGGGCATCGTCCAGATTAGCTTCAGTTACTACAGAGCCATCCACAAAATCAACATAACGATTGGCTATATCTGAGTTACGTTTTACTTCAACTTGGTAAACACTTCCGTCAGCCAGTGTAGCAGTTACAAAAGTAAGGTCTCCGTTATCAGCTATATTGTAATCAGTGTTAAATGTAGAGGCTGTTACTGAGCCAGCCGCTAGGCGGGTCTTAAAGGCAGACAGGGTTTCTCCAGCGTTGGAAACCCGCACTTCAACGTGGCTTTTCTTGAGGTATGAGAACGTAATAGCACTGGCAGAGATTGTCTCTGTAGAGCTTGTCCCTGTTACGCTCGTGTAGATTCTTGCATTATCAGCCATTTCTTATTCTCCTAGCAGTTTATTGTATTTGTTTCAACTATTCTTTTGGTGGATTGTTTGCCCGTTCTTGACGATGTAATAAAGTTTCCTCAGTTACATCATTTCTATTTTTCCTATAAACAGCTATAGGACGTTTAGAAGCGGCCATTAAAGCTAGATTAGGCCAGAACTTTCCTAAGGCTCCTCCGTAGGTCATCTTAGGATCTTCCGCAGTCTTATTAAGATTAACTTGTAGTAAACCCTCTGGATTAGTCTTAGGATCTTTTCCTAGGAGTTCATCCAAAGATTGTCGCCTCCAATCATTTATAAGCATACCAATAAATTCACCTCTAAAAGTTTTTAAGTTTAACTCTGGAAAGTGCTCTTTTGGTATATTTTTATAAGTTTCTGATCTTACTGCAATCATCAGTAGTTCTTCTAGATTTACTTCTTTACTTCCTACTGCCTCTTTAAATTCGTCCATAAATTTATGCCAGTGTTTCTTATCTACTTCTGAAAATTCTTCAGGAGTGTTTTCACGCCAAGCAGCTATTTGAGGAGCATCTAGTCTAACTTTACGGACTGATCCATATTGCTGTAAGAAATCATAAAAATCCTGACCTTCGAATATAGGGCAAGATGCTCCACCTCTTGCTTTAAAGTTTTTTGCGTAAACTCGAAGTTGCTTAGACAGCTTTTTATTTAAAGTATGCGTACCTGTTTTCTCATCTACATCAATAAAATCAAAATCAGCATAATGTTCAGTCATCTTTAAATTAGGATTGCCAAATAACTTTATACTCCGCGCTCCTACTGTACTTTGCATAGAAAGTAATACTCCGTATATTTCTTTTATTTCCTCTGGTTTAATTTTGTAATGCTTAACAGGTGTTATAGATTTAATATGAGCATTAGGATATGACTGATGAATTTTTACTATACGTCCAAAAATAGGATCTCTCTTAGGTGGCACTCCGTAAGGCCAAATACGTTTTAAAACCAAATCTTTGAGTGACCGAGCTTCTCTATCTACTTTAGATAAATTAGCTACTTCCAACGCATTAGGAACCATGGAAGCAGCACGATGATTTGCCCATTTTTGAAGAGCATCTAGAGCCTTCTCGTCCTCACTAGTAGCCGCTGTTGTAAATAGCATCATACCTTCAGCTATTCCCTTAGTATAAGTGCTACTAGACATAGTACGGACAGTAGCACCTACTAGAACTTGTCCAAAATCTCCCCACATTGTTCCTTCTTTTTCATCGTTACGAATAAACTGAGCTGTATCATAATAATCGGCCATCCATTTTAATGGGATGGAGAGCGGTTCTATTCTTCCGAAATCAAACTTATAACCATTAGGGAAAGTGATTGTATAAGGTCGTAATCCACTAGCTAGTTGCATCTCTCTTCTACGTCTATCCAACGATAAACCACCAGTTATCATACCACCTCCAACCGCTGCTGCACCTACAGCCCAAAGTGCGCTACCGACCATTTGCCTGCCTATAACATTAGATCTTCTAGTAGGATCTGTAGAATTCCAATCAGCTATATTTTTACGATGCCCTGTTCCCAATATAGGGAAACGAGATAAAGCATCTCTCCATAGATTTGTAGGAGTTCTTACAAAGGGGGTTAGACCTCGCCCTGCGGCTCCGATGGCATCGCTTTTTCCTAAACGGGCTGAGTATTTTGCAGTCGTCTGCATTTCACCAAATACCTCTTCATCTACTTTTCCTAAACTTTCTGTAAAAGTAGCTTCATTCCCATAGTCTAAAGCACTAGTAGCTAAACGCTCTCTTTCACCTGAAGTTAATAGAATCTTACCATTTTCATCTAAAAGATGACGCTCATTATCAAACATTCTTTGAGCTTCTGCTGTTAAATCCTCACCCTGCCATAAGGCTTCTCCAGTTTTAGGATCAACTTGAGCACCTAATCTTTTATAAATACTCATTTTTAAATTCTTTTCAGAAAAGACTTCTCCATTAGGCAGCATCATACCTCTCTTATGATCTAAAATATATTTAGCAATAACATCCTTGCCTTCTAAGCCTAGGACATGAATAGCGTGATTCTTTAAGGACGCATGAACATGAGCATTAAAATGAATTCTTTTAAATAACTGGTCAGAGAAGTTCATTTTACGAGTAGCTTGCCTGAGAAAATGTTGGTAAAAACCATCCCATAAAGAGGCAAAACCCTTATAGGGGGTAGAGCCTTCGACAGCATTTAAAGCCCATAACAAAGGTTTCTTTGTTCCTAAGACACCCCAATCGCGTGCCATTGCTTGGAGTCCCCCCATAATTTGATGAGAATTAGCAGCTCCTTTACCGGAGTTATCCAAGGCTTCAGAAGCAGTTCCACCTAGGTTTGCCCTAGACATATCTGCATCTGTTTGCCCACCAAACTGAAAAGATTCCAAAGATTCCCTACCTCTTTGCTGAGCTAGAGCATCTCCAGTAACTATATCTGCATCTAAACCATCGTCTGCATTTTTAAAGAATAATCTTAAGATATCCCAGCCCATTGAAATAGAGTACATAAGCTGATCTACGCTTTTACCTCTAGTAAACTTCATGGCTGTAGCTGCGGCTTGATCTGCCATAAAGTCTCTTCCAGCATCTTCAGCTTGTTTTTTAGTAGAAAAAGATTCAGTAGACCCTTCGAAAGTCCAACCTTTGCCGGACTTAGTTACATCTGGAGATAACTGAAGAAAATTACCAAAGATATCTTGTTTACCTCCCTGAGCTCTAAAAGCTTTCTTTGAGAAGATAGGGACAGCAGCTCCTAAAAACTGTTCAGTAAGATTTAAAGTACCTTTAATTACATTAGATACGTTATTTACTGCGTGGGTTCTAAGGCCCGACAACATGGCATTAATCCAAACATCATTTAAAGCATGGAGTATGTCAGTTTTATTAGCATCACCTAGGACACGCTGAGCGTTTAACCTTTGTTCTAAAGTATGAGGGGCTCCTGCGGTTGGCTCTGGTTTATGTACCTGAGCTGAAAGAGCTATATTTTGATCTATTCTTTCCCTGCCCCCAGAACCTTCAATCATTTGTTGTTTAAAGAGTTCCTTTTCTTCTGCATTAAGGTTCTTCATAAGGGTATCGTAGTTCTGAAAACTACGAAGTGCTTTACCAGCAGCCCTTCCCATTAAACGTAATCTAGCTAAATCTCGTTGAGCCCCATATTCTAACATAGCAAAAGCTATTCGGTCATCATCAGTTAATTCCCCTGCATCAAGTTTTTTAGCCCACTCTTCACTCTGTTTAGCTATAGCTCCTAATCTTCCAGTAAGGTTCTGACGTAGAGCTACGATGCGACCAGATAGTTGAGTAAGAGGTACAGCCCCTAATCCATCTACTCCCTCCGCTCCTAGTTCTATTTTATCTAAGCCTGACCCTTCAAATACACCTTCGCCACCAGCCAGCATATCTTCTAGGCTTTTCATGGTAGGAGAATCAACTGTACCGGATTCCCGTAGAACTCCTAAGAAGTCTTTAATATCTTTTTTTACAAAGTCCTCGGCTGAAAGACTTTCTTTTGGCCCTCCCCAACCTAAGGCAGTCGCAAGATCATCTATATGCTTAAAGTTTGTAGCAAAGGTCTCTTCATTAGTTTTAGCTAAAGCTATTAAAGCAGTCCTAGCATCACGATCTTTAGTAAAAGTATCGGGATTGATTAAATCGCCCATCTCAGCTACTTCATGTAGTGTTATTTCACCTTTTCTAGCCCTTATTATTTGTTCATTATAAGCTTCTATTCCTCCTTTTGTCCTAAAGGCTAAGTTTGCTAGGCGAGTAGGATCAAGTTTATGTCCTGTAGGTGTAATTTCTCCTGCCCATACTGACCTAACATCATCCGGTTCTAAACCTAAGCCCCCTTCTTTAACAGGTTTAAACAAAGCATCAAAAGTAGACTGCATGAAAACTTCGTCAGCCCTAGCTGAACCCATATAAAGCTGATCGGGAGCTAATCCCGCATCTTTACCTAAAGCTTTTACATTTCTACTTCGAATTAAAAAGAAATCTTTATACATCTCTGCCGCACCTTCTTCTCCAGCCACTTGAAGAAGGCGCTTTTTAAGCCGTGCAGGATCAACTCCTAATCTATTAAACAACGCAGCTTCATTTACGGATACACTGGAAGGAGCTCCAGTTACAGGATTGACAGCATCTCCACTAAGGTATGGTAAAGGATCATTAGATTTAAAATCTCTTCTGATTGCCTTGAGGTCTAAGCCTATAGTTCCATCCGTAGGGTCTACTCGGTAGAGGTGCGTTCGAACTTCGGCGTTAGATGATTTACTAAAATCTACTTCTACTGCGGTCTCAGGAGAAATATTAGCAGCATCAACCTTTCTTTTTTCAAAACCAATTGGATCTGTTTCTTCTTCTATAGATTCTTTTAAATCTTTTTTAGCTTGTTTTAAATGATCGTCATAAAGCTTCCGCACTTTCTTAAGCGCATCTTTACTAGAAAATAGTTCTTCTGCTGTTTTGTTAGTTAAATGCCCGAAAGCGGGGTGGTTTGTAGCAGCCCCCTCTTCCTTCAGAGCTGCTAACATATCGTCAACATCTTGTTGAGTTATTTTTGTACCCTTTTTTTCTCCCCAGATAGGTTTTTCAGCTTTTGCTAAAGCATTTTGTGATTGCTCAACTGCAATACTTAACTGTTCCCTTAATGCCTCAGCCCTTCCACCATCCTCTGCTAGTATTCTCTCTCTTTCTGTGGGCTGCGGATCTCCGGGTCTTTGTTTAGGTTTAGATTCAACCCTAATGTCACCCCCTATTGCACCTATGCCAGAAGATTCTTGTTTATTAGCAATAGTTAGTTTGTGTAATGAACTCTCTATGTTTACGCTATGCTTCATAGCGTCGGTAACTGTATTATCAAAGGCTTGAGCAGCTTTGAACTGCTTTGCAGTAGCTTTCTTCCACTCTTCGCTTTTAGTTATATCTCCTTTATAAATACCGTCAGAAGATAATCTACTAAGATCGTCAAGTGCTTTCTGAGATTCTAGTAAATCTGTTTTAGCTTTGTTTAAATTGCGGTTAATATGGGTAACTTTCATTAAACGCATAAAAGCATCTATACCAACACCCATGATAACACCCTCACCGACATTCTTGAATCGTTCTTTAAATTGGTCAGTAAGACCTTGCTCACTCTTAGCCCATTCTTCTGGATCTATAGCTACCCAATCTTCAACTGCTGCCATAAACTTAGGATTTTTTTCTTTCCAATTTTCTTTTCTACCTTTTTCAAGAAGCATTGTTCCTAAGTTGCCTTCATCTGGGTCGAAGGATAAAAAGTCTGCAACAGCCCCATAAGCAGCCCCTTGCAACACCACTCTAGACCAAGTTAAAGCTGAAGCTCCCTCTGTTCCTGCAAACTTTTTATCTACTTTAGCTCCCTTACCTTTAGCTAATTGTTTTAATCCTTTTTTAGCTGACAAGGCTGAAAGACCAGCACGCCCACCTCTAGTAAAAAGAAGCCCAGTCATAAACTGGGTTATACCCCCTACTAGTCCTCCTGAAATTGACTCAGATTCCTTGTATTCCCATCCTAAGTCTTTAGCACTTTTACCGAAACCTGATCCAAATAAATTATAAGCAGATCTACCAAAATTACTCACTCCTCTTCCTATACTAAGGGCTGTATCTTTAGTATCCCACCACTGAGAGCCACCCTTGGTTCTCTCATTTATAGCATTTTTTAATTCTTCAGCATCGCTTTTCTGATCCATCGCTTCTAAGCGTTTGCGATAATATAAAGCAGTAGCTTTACGGGCTTTATGAGCTTGGCTCGCAGCGGCCATATCAGCCGCAGTTTTACTAGTGAAAGCTGATTTAAATTGATTATCGCTCATATCTTTTATGGATTAGTGTCTTTTTTTAAGACTTTAGCAGCATCGCCTAAGTCTATTTCCTCAGTCTCGCCAGATAACTTATCTTCTACCCACCAAGTATCTAAAGGTTTTTTACCAAAAATAGTCCATTTGTTTAATTCTTGTAGTTCTCTATTCTTACTAACATCCGTTCCTGACAACTTTATTGACATCACTCTACTAGGCAGCAATAGCGAACCTTCATCAGATGTACTTAATCCTAGCCACTCAACCAAAGGAATTATTTTTTTACCATTTCTACCCGCCATTACTACATAATTCTCAGCATCTTTTAAGAACTCTGTTACTAGCTCGTAAACTGGGTCAACATCGTTACTTATATTCTCTTTGTAATAATCATTGGAATGCTCAGTAGCTCCCTTACGTCTCCTAAAATCATATAATCTTTTTATGCCGTTTTTAATATAATGAGAATGAGATCTATTTCTAAAAGATCTAAACTCTTCTCCATGTATTGCAGCTAAATTTGCCAACTCTAGGTACTGTGAGATCATCTTTACTAAGTCATCAACCTCCTCAGGAGAAGCTCCTTCCATACCCATCTCTTCTATAATAGCTTCAGAATGAAAAGCAGTATCTAGTTCTCTTCTGGCATCAGCTAAAGCTTCTTCATTAGATATATCTAAACCTTCTCCCTCAGGATATGGTGCTTTTCTACCCCATCCTTTCACCATACGCTGCATATACCTGTTAATAGAGTTAACCTGTTTATCTAAATTATACTGGAAGTAATCCTGACCGGATACTTTTCCATTAAAATCTTTATCTTGATCCGTGTTCCAGTTTACAGGCTCGTTAAATAACTCAAGTTGAGCCCTTTGAAATGCACTAATATTAGAAAAAGTTTTATGAGAAAGATGTCCGTCCCATCCATCAGGATGTCTGAAGCTGCCTAATCCATCACCATCTACAGGAATATCAGGGTAAAACTGAGCCATAGCCCCTAGATATTCTTTCATTAATTTCTTATCTTCATCAGGTAAGTTACCCCAATTACGCTGCGCTAGATGACTTACAAGTTTTCTCTTTACCGAACTATAAGTGGGAGTGCCGAACCCTTTTTCAGCCCAGTATTTATCCCGCTCTTGTTCAAAGGCTTCCTCACTACCGTCTGCTCCTACGCTGTCAATAAAATCAGGAGCTTCAGCAAACAAATTACGGTAACTTAATTCTAGGGAAAACCTATTCTTATCTTCCTTCTCACCTTCTTGAGTAGGCCTTAGGAATACTTCAGAGTTCTTAGGTGTAAACGCAGCTTCCTCAGGGTCTCTAACTACTCGCGCTAGTTGAAAATACTCCCTAGCTTCCTCCCCAAAAGACGACACACCATAGGCCATACTAGGATCTATCTTATCTTCCTCGGATTCTACTCCATCATTCCAATCCTCTATAAGTTCTTTCATAGACTTCTTATAGGGGTCTCTAAATATCTGATAAAAAGGAGTCAGAGCTTTAGCGACTTCTTGGCTATTAGGGAAAAACTTAGTGTTACTAGGGGTAACAGCTTCATTTTTAAAATTGTAACCACCCTTCTTAGTTTTAGATAACTGAGTAGGAAAATTATCTAAATAAAAAGGAACTTGCTCTAAACCATCGGACTCCGCTCGAAGTTCAGGATTTATAGGGTAGTACCTAAAGCCGCCTTCACGTTGAGTTTCAGACCTTGGAAGCGTGGCTAATAAAGGTATGTGCCTATTTTGCCTTAGCCCATATAGAAACGCATTTTCTACGTTTTTATTATTAGGAAACCTCTGTAGAAAACTTAAGTTCTTAACATAATGCCTAGCTTTCAATTCTTTCAATTTATGAAAAGAATCAGAAAAGTCATTACGAAAAGACTTAGATTGATCGGATCTTCCAGCGTGTTCGCTAGATAGATTATCCAACCATTTTAATTCGTCATAAATAGTTGGAATAGGTCTTTCCTCAGTCGCTAAAGCTTCCCGAGCTTCTGGCAATAACCCTACTCCTTCTAAATCCTCTAAAGCTGGTGTTCTTTGTATATAGTCAGACATTTTTATTATTGGTTTGGATCAGCCGTCTGGCTCATTATTTCGTTAGCAATCCATTGTTGCCAAGTGTAGGGCTTTCCAGATCTAGGATTGATTCCTTTATCCTTAGCCTTTTCGTCAAATTGTATCCATAAAGGTTTAGTCAAAGCTTGGATTTCTTCTCCCTCAGGATTGCGAAAAGTAACTGGGCCATCCCTAGTTTCCTTCATTATTTGCTCAAGCACCAGTGTTGCTTTTTCCCCATCTCTCATTTCTCTATGAACTAGCCTTACGAGATTTCTGTACTGAGGTATCATAAACTCATTCATCTCTTTTATTAAACGTAATTCAAAAGGACTTTCCCCCAGCATTAATCTAACTGATGGGCTTAAAGAGCTGTGTTTAAATTTATTTACACTAGCTGCTTTATGTAAAGCAGGGTGCTTCCCGTAGAGCATTGTACGATTAAACTCAAAAAGCTGTAAGGTAGGTAACGAAGCTACGTCCATAGCTTCAGCTTCCGCTAAACTTGCATCTTTTAATATAGCTAAAATTTTAGGTTTAATAGCGGGATCTGCAACATCTAAAACGCTAAGCGCCTGTACCCTGTCAATCTCTGGCATTTCTTTTAATCTTTGGAAATTACTAACTTCCACTATACTGGAAGCACCACGCGGAGTTGTTACACCTTCTTTTAGCCTAATAGTTTTTTTATTTAAAAAATCCCACACAGGTTGGCGAGTTCCCGCAGGTTTTGCTATATAAGTATCTTTAAGTTCATCCCGAAATTTAGATAAAAGCTCTTTCCTGAAAGTAGGTATATCTAACATTATACCCTGACTATTTTGATTTAATTCCTCCAAAGATCCGCGCATCTGTCTAAATATGGTAAAGAAATTAGCATCAGTCCACTTACCTCCTGCTATACTTTTTAAGTAATTTCTTATTATTTCCCCATGTTCTGAGAAATCCTGTTCTAGTTTTTCTTTAAAAACTTTATTAGCCGCTGCTCTATTTTTATGCTTATTACTTATAATATCATTATATTTACCCATAGCATCCAATAGTGCTTCGTTGGCTTCTATAGAGTGAAGCGAATGTTGAGTAACTTCATCCAAATCATCAATGGTTATTGACTCTCCTTCACTATTCTTAAGCTTTCCATCTTTTAAAAGTTTGTGAAAAACTTGCATAAACTTCTGAGGATTAGTCGAAAGTTCCCAAACAAAGTCTCCCTCTACTTTTTCTGTTCTATCGGGGGCAGGCGCAGTTAGTCCTCCTTTTTCTACATCTTCTATTATCTGTTCACTACTTCTAGCTACTATTTTTTCTTCTCCTCTGCTACTTAAATGTTCACTCATAGTTTGAGCATTTATCATAGCTAAATTAAGAATCGTATCTCTTACTTTTACTTTATTAGCAGCATCCACTTCAGCTTCATTAGCTTTAGCGTGTGTTAATAAACCATCCAAGTGAAGCCTAAGTCTACCATAAGGCATTACACCATCTTCAGTCCTGTAATCCCCTACTCTAAAGCCGCTGCCTTGTTCTTTAAGATTTGAAAGTCTATTTAAATTAGATATTTGATCTTCTATAGCTTGGGTATAAACAGAACCTAAAGATTTTGAGGGAATAGCTTTATGCAGCGCCCAGTTCTGAAATGTATTAAATAGAAACTTCCTTCTATCTATGGAAGGATCTAAGTTCATACTCCAGAATTCTTTGTAAAAACCATCAGCAAGATCTTCAGGACTTTTCTGAGATAATAGCTTCATTACTAAGCCATAATCCCCCGATTCTAGATGATCTTCTACAACTCTGATCGCAAGATCTTTATTTTTATTTTTAACTACGTTACCGTAATGGTCATACCAAGATGCTTTTAACTTCTCTACAACAGGTATAACAGTCTTGCCAAATCCCATCTCTCTGGCCGCTCTACTTTCTGGGAGCTGAGCTACAAGACTCTGAAGCTGAGGCTCCAGAATATCTGACATAATGGTTTTATCTAAGTCATGCCATGCGACTTCATTATTAGTTATCTGCTCTGTAATGAACTCAAAAACCGACTGACCATCGGGAGTTTTACTCAATACGTCAAACGCTTCAGTAGATTGTCCGAAAAGCGAACCAGCGTTCTTATGATAAGTTTTTATAGTATAGGGGTTATACTCATGCTGGTTTTTCCACATATGGCCAGCCGTCGCTATTACATGGGACACCCCTTTTGCATAATCCGATGCAACTAAGGCAGCACCTTCTTGCTCGCCTTCAGTCATTTGACCCTTTGCCATTGCTTCTATCCATTCCCCTGCGGCTGACCCCATTTTTCCTAAAGCTGCCCCAAACTGGGTTAGATCGTTAGATCTAGAAGGAGCTGCTGGAGGCATATACCCGAAAGCATCTGAGCCAGCCTGAGGTTTAATCTGAGGCCGTCCGATTCTACTGAATAGATCTTTTGTTTGAGGTCTAGGCATTATAAAGTATTAATCTGAATCATCAGGATCATAAGTCCAACCCTGAGAAGTCTTAGGTAAAGTGTTTTTGTACTTATAGTAGGACGCTCCAGTGCTGGCAGCATCAGCTCCGAAGCTAAGCATAGCTGCAAACGCATTTGGCTCCTGAACCGGACGCTGGGTAGCGTACATCTGTTGCTCAGCTCCAAGCATTATATTCTTAGAAGCCCGCTGTAATTCACGAGTTCTCAGTTTATCCTCTTCACCTAGCGCAAAGATATATGCACTTTCTTGGGATTCTATCTCTTGAGCTAAGTGATCCATGGATAAGCCTGTAACCCCTCCCTCTATAGCAGAGAGTCTCATATCAGCCGCAGCTTTAGCTGCCTCTTGAGATACTGTAAATCTATTCCTAGCAGAAGCTTCTCTGTTTTGAATTTCTTGTGCTACAGCAGCAGAAACTTTACGTTGGGCGGCTTCTGCTTGCATCCTTGCTAAATGATCTTGGTAAGCTTTCTGTTCCTTAGCTGCTTTCTTCTGACCCATATAGGTCATGGCAGTAGCTCCAGCACTCATGGCTAAACTAGCCGCCATCATTGCGCCTACGCCACATCCTAACATTGGAATAAACTCAACCATCACTATCTCTCCTTTTATAAAATTGCCTGAACACTCGCTTCTCAAAACCAAAGTCAGGTACGTCAGCTATAAACGTAAATCCTAACCATTTCAACCACCGAATATGTAATGTATTTCGGGCATCAACTAAATTATGTAAAATATTATAATCACTGAACAATTTTTCTACCCAAAACGCTGAGTTTCTTAAGAAGGAAACCTTGTTCTTTTTAAATAAATCATCAGAACCTAAAAACCATACAGCAGCTTTAGTAACTTCATCTCCCTCATTAGGACAAGTTCCAAACATAGAGAAAGGCGTATCACTATGTAGGTCTCTTACAGTGTAGCACTTATCAGAACATTCCATACTAATTTGCAGACCCAACGTAGGCTCTATACCAGCTAAAGCATAGATCTCAGCCTTGTCTGCTTTCCTTAGACGAGGGCCAAGCTCTTCAGGATCACTCTCTTTTGCAAGAGTAATCCTAGCGTTCTCATAAACCCACTCTTTAGAGTTGTTTGAAACGGCTGTGGTATGTGGCTTCATATTCCATTGTTAAAACACAGGAGGGGAAAGGCGTGTCGTTGATTATTTTTATATCTACAATATCTCCTTTAGATTTTATAGGAACCTTAAATACTCCATCTTTTAAAGTCTGGGGGCCACCTAAGGTAAAACCCGAAGTATTAAGTGATCTACTGTCAAATTTGTAAGTACGAGCTGATCTCCCTTCAGGGGTTACAACTACTTTAAAACTAACTGAATTATCGTAAGTTAAATTACCATGCCTAACTTGGAATCTACCTGAACCAGCGTTACCTCTAGTACCACCCTCGGATTGAACCTTTAAGTAAGGTTTATTTAACGTATAAGTGAATGAGAATTGATCCCCAATCCACAGTTTACGGGATGTTAAATCGCCTGACACTGTTATAGTGTCTGTATTACCTGACTGAGTGACAGGGAATCTAGTTCCAGACTCTTCTGAGCTTCCATCTGCTCTAGTTGATATATCCACTGTGCCGTAAGATGTATAAGGAAGCACTATAGTAGTTAATTGAGTGTTAGAGTCATAACTAATAGTGCAATCGGTCTCTTTTACCCTCCTATCTAGTGCCGTTTTATAGTCAGAATTGGCATCTTTATCCCCTTCTTTAAATGACATGGACTCTAAGTATAAACCATCTGATCTTAAGACAGTCATGTATAAAGTTTTTTCAATAAAATCTATATTCTTAATTGTAGCTCCTGAATCTATTGTAAATTTAGACCACGAAGATTGGATACGATCCCGCCCTCTATACATATACCTATATACATAGAATCCATTAGAGAGTCCTGACGAAGTGAGGACTACAAGAGGATCAGAGGCACTACTAGCCATCTTTGTTACATTACCCTCTATATACTTAGGAATATGGGCACTAACATCTTGCCCATTCATTTGCTCTGTATCGGGAGATACAAAATACTCCATAATTCCACTGAAATCTCCACGGATAAAAGGAAAGTAAATACTAGTGCCGCTTACTGTAGAATCTGCGGTAGTATCTACCTCAAACTCAGTCTCCTGAGAAATAGATACAGTAGATGGAGTCAGTACGTCACCGCCAGTTAACTGAAACTGAGTTCTATCTGAGAATAGAATTAGGTTTCTACTGAATGGCTGAGCACTCTTAAGATTAGATACTTTATTATGGCTTGCCCTAATATCTACAGGATCAGTTCCCAGAGTTTGAGTTACTGTAGTTCTGAAAAAATTAAAATACTCACCAGCCTCAGACATACATATATTCTCTCCTGAGAGAAACCCGAGACGGTCTCTGAAGAGAACTATATTACTCAGCTTTTTTCCAATAAAACTAGGAGGTGGATTAGTAGTATCATCGCCTGCTAGGCGCTCGCCCCATGCACCTTGTTTAAAGGTGAAGTTTCCATCCGATTCTCTAATCAGAGTGTGGCAAAATGTTGAAGCATCTATCTTATATTCGACAGCAGGAGCCACGGTTTCAGCCCATGTGCCTTTTCCAAAGGGTTCGTTTGTAGGGGAATCAGCCGTAAATACTACATAATAATCATCACTATTAGATTCAACATCTCCTAAGATTTTTACTTTATGCTCGTGTCTACAAGTTGTAGGCAACCTAGTGAAAATATCTGCCTCAGCTTTTACATGATCCATTCCCGCATCACCTAGCCCGTCATGAGTAGTTATTTCAAAGTCAGTCCCATCTGTTTTCTTAAATTCTATAGTAGACCCTTTAGTAGTCGGTGTATCAAAACCAGATTCACTAAAACCATCCCCTACTCCGTTAGACCCAGCGCCAGATACTATGTGTTCAGCGATATATTCAGTATCTACCCACTCGCGGTCAGTGTGGTCGTACCCACTAGGAGTTTGCCATGTGTAGCTGGTTCCCTCTACCTCTATAGTGTAATCAGTAGAATAATCCCCCTGTTTTACATAAACATATGCTCTGTAACTCTGTGCAGCAGTTAGAGTAGAATCCATAGCTACAGTCTTAGTGGTGTTTATCATGAAGCTATAGTCAGCGACGCTGGTTGAGATCATATACTGCTATAGGATCTCTGCATATAGAGTGATCTGTCATGCCACTCCCTTCATTAGTAAGGGCGATAGGAGAGCCTCCCTTAGTTGCTGAAAGTCGAATATCGTTCCCGATCCCCTGACTGTGGAACACTACATAATATCTAGTATCAACACTGAATCCAGCAGGGAGTGTTCCTGTAGTTTTTAACCTAACCTCATCTCCTACAGATAAATCTAAAGTATCAGTGGAACCCCAATCATAGCTGGCGCTTCCGTTTATAGTTATGTTTACTCGAATAGCTTGCCACTCAGAATTCCTGACAACAACCATGTACTTCTCAGTGGAATCTCTGTTGAGAACTTGAGCCCAAACATCTGTAGGAGTCGTGAAGAATAACTTAGCTATATGCTCAGTAGGGTTTCTCTTGGTTAGGCCCAGTACAGGAGAGGAAATACCGTTGACTTGCTCCTGTGCTTGACTAGGAAACTTCTGGGAATCCGCTTGTTGAGATACCCCATTCAGTAAGTTCTGAATTGTGGTGCTAATTTGAGGCATACTACCAAGCAGTTGTTCTCCGATAATCGCTAATAGTCTTTAGGGGTAGCGTGGAATCAAACACAGAATAGTCTGAAGATTCCGCGTCGTATTCCCTTAAGGAAGCTAATGCTACTAACTCCTCCTGAACTCCCGTTTGTTGTAATTCAGGTGATCCTATTGATCTATCTTGGAATACCCTAGCAGCCCTCAAAGCAATATATCTTCGAGCTGCTTCCGGTAAATCGTCCCAAGGTAGGACTACTACTTCAGTTGTTTTTATTTCATCATCAAATTCAAAAGTATTTTTAGCCCTATTATACAGCTTATTTCCCCTTAAAGTAACATCCATAGTCCCATACGCACCTACTTTAGTATCTATTCTTAGTACAACTTCACCTAAAACAATCTCTTTATTGCTGTCAGGTTCATGAGTTACATCGAAATTAGTATTAAAGTGCCAACCCTGAGACAATACTTCCAGTGTTATTTCATCAAGAACGGACTCAGCAAGGCTGACATCGCCCACCCCCGTAGCGTCAGCTAGACTATTTATAGGGGCTTCTCCTATAAAACTGAGCATTTGATTTACCGCTTGAAGCTTAGTGGTTTTTCCTAGAGTCGCCATAGCAATGATTCTTATTAGCCAAGTTGAAACAAATTACAACAAAAAAAGAGAGGAGTCCAGTAGGACTCCCCTCGTGATTAGTTAATAACTACTCTTACTGATCGTCGTTATTCATCAGAACAACGCCACACTCAGGACGCAAGCCGCCATGACCCATGGCATACTTAGCAACCATCAATGTGCCTTGACGTTGGATCTGATACTCACTCTCTGTGGAGAGGTCTTGCAACTTAACTGTACCTACAGACGACTTATGGAATACTAGTCCCATAATCTTAGTACCGAAGGTGTCAGTGTAAGTGTTAGCATGACCTGTCTCAGATGCGATGTCAGCTTCAGGCAAGTGGTTAGTCTTGACTATAGTGACACCAGCTACACGAAGTACAGAACCTTCAGCGTATGATCCACGCCCATCCCAATCACGATTGATTGCGAGAGGTGTGCCTCCACTGGTTTCAGCTTGTACTAGGTTGTAGTAGCGAGCAGGGCTGACTAGACAATAACGATCAGAAGGTGGTACATCCTTCTCATCGAGAAGTTGAGCAGCCTTATAGATCGCCTTTGCGAGCAAGGTTCCGTCTACATCTAAGGTTCCTGCTCCAGTAGAGCCTAAGAACCTCTTGTCAGAATCGTCCGTTCCCGCTGCACAGTACACAGCACTGGCATTTTTATTACCAGAGATGGTAGCGGAAGCAGGAGTAGCGATACCGGAGCTGTCGAACGAAGCTGCATTAAGAATAGCAGTCTGGATGACTTGCTTATCAAACTTGTTAGCTAACGCACGACCTAGCTCATTAGAGTAGATCGAACGAACGTCGTAGTGATTCCGTAGTTCATCGAGGTTAGCGATGAAGGTGGAAGCAACGAGCAATTCGTCAATGTTAATGATTTTCTCAGCGTGCTTGATAGCTTGAACACCGCCGCTATTAGAAGCGTCGATAAGATCTTCGCCAACTACATGGTAAGCAGCCGAAGCTGTACCAGTAACAGGAAACTGAGCCGATTTACCATTATTAATGGTACGAACAGTGTGGAGTGGTTTCATCACATTCGTTTGTTCGAATGTCGTGAGAACCTCCCCAGCGAACTTCTTAAGGAAGATAGCCTTAACATCGCCAGCGGCGTTGATTTGGCCTAACCTTGATGGGGTTGTATCTGCCATTTTAAATCCTTTTTCTAAGGGTTAATGTTATTTAGGTTTCACACAACTTCGTTGTATCCGATTGCAATTAGTTATCCTACCGTAGCAGGGCTAACAACTCTCGCCATACCACATTCAGTTGGCTTATTGCCAATAAACTCTACAAGTATGAAAGCGTCAACTTTTATTTGCTAAATTTTTTTGTAGCTAAAACTACCAAGCTGGTAGCTGCTACTACATTACATAGCGAATCGAGTAGTGCCATTATCAATCCTATCTCCATAATACACTTAGACGAAAGAAAGAGGGCTCAGTTATAAAAAAATAACTAAGCCCCCTAGGAGGTACACACAAGAACGACTAACTGGCTAACTAAATAACACTGGATGGGGTGTTTGCCAAGCGTCTTTCTACTTGTTCTCTGAAAGCTGGATCGTCTTGATACTCAGGCTTCTTCATGTCATCAATCATTTGCTGCTTCGATTCATAACCAGCAGCTCTAGCCTTACCTCCTCCTCTAACTAGAGAAGGATCTATTCCATTCTCTGCTGCATACTTTGAATACAAACCTTGCAACGCGAGCTTCATAGTAGGTAGGTGATTGCCTTCAACCGCTGAATTATAAACATCTATCTCATCTTCAGATAAATTTTCAGTAGCCCACGACATAACTTCGTTATACTGCTTAGCCCCTCCTACTACTTTATGAACTTCGTTCACTTCATTCTGAGTAACAGCCTCCTGACCACGGATAAAAGCATCCACAAGTTCAGGCGAAAAGTTATACTGTTCCTGCAATTCTTTGTAGGAATCTTCACTCAGCTTTCCTTCGTTTTCAAAGTATTCTGTACTGTACTTCTCAAAAGAGTCGGCCCCTATAACTTCAGTAACTTTTTCTACAGCCTCTTCTGCCTCAGGGACTCCCTCATTTTCTTCAGACGGGTTTTCTCCAAGTTTCTGCTCAAGTTCATGGTATGATTTAGCCATGTCCTCGACACTGTTGAATTTTTCAGGCAAACCTTCTGGTCTATCCTGTTGTTCTTGAGGTTGTTCTGGTGCGTCTGGCCCTGTTGCTTCATCAGTAAAGGCCACTGTTTCAACTGACATAGTTTATCCTTCTTGTTGTTGTTGTTGTTGTTGCTGTTTCATTGTCTCTTTAACAGATGTATCCACAACCTTGCCAATCCCTCCTGCTGCTGGCCCCGCCATGCTCATCATAGCTTCCATCTGTTGTTGCTGTTGCTTCATAGCTTCAATCTCTTCTTGAGATCTAACTAATCCATCATCATCTATACCTATAGAAGTAGCTCTTCTCTTCAGATAGTCTGACATATTCACATAGGTTGGAAACTCTGGGCCTAGAATTTGGATCGCCCCTGCTACAAATGTATCCAACTTGTTAAGATCATGCCCTCTACCCAGAGCTTCGAGTCCTGTTACAATGGTAGGTTTAACTAATCTCTTAGGCATCTTAGGCAACCTACGCTTCTTCTGCATCTTATCCATAACCCTGTTAACTAAAGGGAGCTGGAACTCCTGTGAAAGAATAGAATAAACACCACCTAATACATCCTCTAGTTCCTGAGCCATGTACCTAATCTCTTCTGCGGTAACACGTTCAGCGTTTCTCTGGACAGAAGTATTCATGAGGAAGGCGAACCCTAAGCGTTCCTTCAACATATTAATTGTGTCGTAGGCTACCCTGAAGTCGTTAAACTTTTGAACCTGTAACACCGACACATCTTCAGCATTGCCTTGAACGATAGCCCCATTCTCTGACTGAGCCAGTGTGCGTAACCTAGTAGTACCATTAGGATTAACTAGGAATAGCATCTTAGCAGCAGCCGCAGAACCCTCGACGATTGCTTGAGTTAATGCCTCTAGACTACGGAGGTCTCCCAAATACTCTTCAATAAAACCACGACCATAGTGTTCCCCATCAATCCTAGTAAACCTTAGAGGTATGAATGGGTTCTTATCTATGTGGTATGTTCCTCTACTCATAGGAATCTCGATACCATTTACTTCTTGGAATACGCTCCACTTCTTACCATCCCTATGAACACAGGTATATAAATCTAAACCTCTTGGTTTACTATAGCTGTCACCTGAGGGAACCGCTGAGTCTGTAGCTTCCAGCAACTCTCTGACTTCATCGGAGAATATATCTGGAGTCACTGTTTCCTTGGTAGCTAAAGCTAGTAAGTTACCACTGGGGTCACGTTTACATACATAGCTATCCAAACCAAACACCCTCATGTGTTCATCATCAGGAACAAACAGAAGGGCATTACCGGATACAATCAAATGCTTAAGAGCTTCGAAAACTGCTATCCTTATGTTGCTTGCTTCAAACTCTGTCTGAACCGCACGCTCTACCTTACCTAAGGTCTTTTCGATATCAGAACGGACTTCATCAACGTCCACACCTTCAGCAGACATAGCATAATAATCCACAGCAAGCCTAAAGAAAGGAGCATTAGGAGGGAGAAGAGCCAGAAGAAGCTTGCTGCTAAGATTGTTAACACCTCTAGCACCCATCCCTTGAAAGGGAGTAGGGTAAGTAGTTGACTCATTGTGACCCTCCGCTGGAACTAAGTAAGGTATGGTTAGCTCTGAACATTCCCGTGCTCTGTTAAGAAAGTTAAGACGATCCTCAGAACAGTTCTTATAGAACGATCTAATTGAGGTCACTCTCATGCGTTCACTCCGCTACCACTACCTGAGTATTGAACTCCAGATTTAGGTATGACTAAACTCTTTCTAACTGATCCTCGCCTCCGCTTATCTGGCTTAGCTCTACCCTTAGACCTAGTCAGTCTCTCTACAGTAGTAGGCTTAGCTACGGGTGGTGCGGGTGGGGGTGGTGATGGGGTTCCTCCTCCTCCTCCTCCTAAACACATAATGATCTACCTTTCTGTTGATAAAATATTGTCGGTTTGTGCAAGTCGCACATCTTTTAACAGTCTTACGACTGAAACCGTGCCTTGTAAATAACAAATTGTATCAAATTCTTTCTGCATCGGCATTGAATCTGGGAATCTTTTCTCAAGAGCTTCTATTAATTCCTGAGATACTACAGGAAAGTCCTCGAATTCATTCATGGGTGTCGTCATTCAAATCCTCTATGTTAAGGTCGTGTAAAAGGAAGGCTACCCCCTCCGCTAGTTGCTGTAGTGATCCTGTATTTGGGAGTAGCCAATCAGGTTTTATATACTGCATCTCCATTTCGGAGGTGTGGCTGGAGTCTAGAACCCTAGCTTTATCTCCAGTTATTTTTATGATAACCCCCTTACAATTATCCCTTATGAAGTCAGCCTCGTTAAGAAACCTAACGTCAGTTATGACTACTATATCTGAGTCTACTCTTAATATATCTAACTGAGTTTTAATCTTCTTAATCCAATACTTCTCCTCCTGCTTCCTCCTGTATTCTGTACCCCACTTCTGAAGTAGATTCCTATAGGCTTCTTTATTATCCTCGATAGCCTCAACTGATACTTCGTGCCGCTCCGCAACCTCGGCTTTCACCTCGTCACCAAAAGCTAGTCTTACTACCCTTCGATGAGGTAAGAGAGTTTTAATTATGTTAAAAACAGTGTCCTTACCTGAGCCAGCTTTAGCTACTAGGCCGATTACTTTTGCTTTTTTACTGGAGGGTTCCAAAATTTTACCTTTTTGTTTTCAAAATCATAGTCACCATGTCTTAGGATTCTAGACAAACGCGCTTGAATTAAAGCGTGCTTACTGGACAGCCCTGCTTTATCAAAGTTATCCAAAATCTTAACCCAACATTCTTCATAAGAATCACATGAATCCAAAATCTTAAGCGCCTTCACAGGCCCAACGCTAGGACATCCTTTATAGTTGTCAGAAGTATCTCCTATTAGAGTTTGATACAAGTGATATCTATTGGCTTCGTCTGTACTTATAGAAGTAACACCTTCTTCTGGTTTGTCGGGGTTGTACAGATTGCACGGAATAGATTTGAAATCTTTATCAACACTAACAACTATAGCCCCATTAGATTCAGCGGTAGCAGCTATTCCTATAAGATCGTCGGCTTCGATACCGTTCTCGATAACTGCTCCCCACTTTTCAACCATGTGTTCCCGCAAGGGTTGTAGAATCATAGGTTTTCTGGTGCTCTTTCGATTAGCTTTGTAATCTTCAGAGATGGTATGCCTGAAGTTGTCCTTGCCTGTCAGATATAGGGAAACAGAGTCAGCCTTTAGAACATCTTTCAGATCATCTATAAATATATCGACCTGTGCTTTACCTTCAAAAGCGTCTGCATGAAGTGTCCAGAAATCATTACCCCAATCTACAGCCTCTTCACAAGCTGAAGCTACCTTGTAAGCTATAATATCTGCGTCTATTAATAGTTTTAACATTGTTTCATCCTTGATTTAAATAATTTATACTTTGATTCCAACCTCTTATCGTACCCTACTTTAAGGCCGATCCTTTTTATACCGCTACAAATAGCATTGTGATCTCTCTCGTATAGTCTAGCCAACTCGCACACTCTGAATCCTTTGATCTCTTTAAGAATTTTCCAGATCATTTGCCTAGCTTCTACCATATTCTGTTGCCTCTTCTGCCTTCTAATATCTGGGTGCTTTATTCCAAATAAAATACAAGCACTCTCGTCAGCTAACTGCACATCCATATCATATATATATTTACTCATTGTTTTTAGTGTGTTTCTGCCCAAGAACTCCCAGACTTAGCTTCCCCTGCTAGTGGACATCTAAAGTTAAAAGTTTTACCAGCTCTATATGAAACTCATCGTGAACGTGTGCTACAAAAGCGAAGTCCTCGTTAGGTTTCAGTCCTCGATCTACCAGCTTATCAAAAAGAATAACGGTAGCCTGTTTCATTACAACTGCACCCGCCGATTGAAGCAGCGTATTTAAAGCAGCATGTTCACTTCTGATGTGAAGCTTTCTACCGTCTAGACCCTTCAGGTAATCCCGACTTTGTAAAGTCTTGGAAATTTTTTCCTTCAAAACTCTCAGACTTGGTAAGGACTTTAGGAACTTAGCCTTAATAGCTCGCCCCTCTTTGGCCCCCTTACCTATAATATCTCCTACCTTTGCATCCCCAGCACCGTAGAGAAACCCATAGATAAATGTCTTTGCGTTATCCCTTGTAGGTAGTCCTGCTGCGTGTTGATTAACAGTATGTATATCTTCTTCCAGAAGTTTCTTGGTATAGTCACGGTCATTCATATAATGAGCCAAGCACCTCAACTCTAAGCCACTGGCGTCGCACCCAACCAGCACCATGCCATCAGAGGCTCTGAACAGACTCCGGTAGGAGGTGGCACGGGGAACCTGAGCCATGTTCGGGTGTCGGTGGGTGCAACGACCAGTGACAGCTCCATTGGTCACTACATGACCATGAATTCGTCCTTGGTTTTCAAGCTTAAGCCAGCCTTCTTTGCCATCTCCAAGCTGACCCATTCGTTTCTGTAAGGTGAGAATTTTTGAGAGCATCTGTGCCTCATCGTATGGAAGAGAACTTAGTACCGTCTCATCCACCTTAGGCTTACCGCCTTCCGTAAAATCTTTTGGTTTCCATCCCATAGCTTCCAGCCTCTCAGCTATATGATCTCTACTAGTAGGGTTGAATGGTATCCTCTTCACCTTGTTCGGCCCCTTGGATACTTCAGCAGCTTTGAACCCGCTCGCTATCGCAGCAGTCTTTGTTTCAAAGAGCTGGTTTCCTGCCCTCCAGTAAGTAGACTTCATCTGAATCTCTTTCGGAGGAAAGATGTCCTGTAACTGGTTGTCTAGCTCTAGCTTTTCACCAGCCAGCTCGCCGTACAATCTATTCGCCGCCTGTATATCGAAAGAGAACCCACGAAGTTCCTGCATTGTCATTATCTGGGCAAACCTATGTTCAAGCTCTAATGAAATATGGGAATAATTTTTTGCATCAAAACGACGGAAGAGTTCCGCTGTTATCTTTGTGTCCTTTATACAATACTCCTGCATCTCAGGACTCCAGACATCAAACCCGTGCTGCTCAATGAATGTACCCTTAAGAGTCCCCAGCCTGTAGCCCCAAGCCTTTAAGCTGTGACTCCCGATCATTTTAGTTGGGAAGTCTCCGTCTCCCTTGGCTCTCCGTGCGAAGTCCTCGTCTCTGATATCTGCATGAATCAACCTACTCATTACCAGAGTGTCTTGAACGTATGCTGTGGGAGTCCATCCCCTTAGCTTCTCAAGTACCGGAAGATCATAATTAATTATATTATGACCTATAATAACATCAGCCTTGTCCAACATATCCAGACCATCCTGTATATTGAAGTGCTTCTGCTCATCGTACATACTGGGAGTTATTTCATCATTAAATACGAACGACTCGTCAGTATCTAAATCTGTGATGCCGATACAGTGGATACGACTGACCTTGGGTAAGAGATTATTAGTCTCTAAATCAAAAACTAACCTTTTCATATGTCTCCTCCTTCTTCCACCATAGCAATCTCAGTAATGCGACCAGTGTCATGGCCATACTCCAAAGAAGTAGCTACGCCTGTCTGACCAGACCAACGGTTCTTTAACACCCTGATCTTAGTTACATCTGGAGACTCTTCATCCTGCTGGTTCCGCTCTAAGCCGAACACTATGTCACTAAGCTGTGCGATACCAGCAGACCCCCTTAGTTGGCTAAGGCTAGTCAAGCCACCCTCTTCATGCCCTCTACCATCGGGCCTCCTTAGGTGGCTGACTAGAACCAAAGCACATTTAACTTCTTCAACTAAGGAGCGCAGCTTAGTCATAGTATTATCTATGTACCTACGCTCATCACCGTTCTCCATACCTGAAACAACTATAGATAAGTGATCTAAAAATATGTAATCACAACCACATCCAGTAACCATATAACGTATGCGATTAACTAAATTATCACAGTCCATGGAACCGAAGTGGTCGTACAAGAAACAATTACCTGACCCTACAGTAGCATCAAAAGCTGTTCTCTTTTCAGCAGCATCAGCCAAGTCTGGGTTAATAAGAATGGGCTTGTTGAGGTGCATACCCATGATACCTAGAGCAGTACGCCTTACGTTCTCCTCTAAGGCTATGTAACCTATTCTCTTATCCCTCTGGAGGAGATCGAAAGCTACCTCTTTGCATATCTGAGACTTACCTATCCCAGAGCCAGCGCACAGAGTAACTATTTCTCCTTTCCTTATACCATGAGCTAATGCGTTAAGCCCCTCCCAAGGGTACGGGATGGAGTCATTAACTATTTTTTTAGAGACAGTATCCCACAGCTCACGGCCATCGACTATTCCATCAGGTCTGTAGATGGGCGCGTTCCATATAGCATGGATAACCTCTGGGCCTTTACCAGCTACCAGCATTTCATTAGCATCCTTTAAGGGTAGCGTGGCTATCTTAGCTTTACCTACAGGAAGGGCGGTAGCGCACTCCTTAGCCGCAGCTCGACCTACCTCATCATTATCAAACATAAATATAACTTCTTCAAAACGATTCAGGTAATCTAAGTTCGAAGCTATAACCTTCTTAGCTCCTGCTGCTCCATTAGGTACAGAGACAACAGGCCACTTGTAATCTTGTATCTGACTGACGCTGAGTGCGTCGATCTCACCTTCAGTAACTACGATCTTCTTACCTCCAGACCATAGGTGTGACCCATAGAGTCCAGCCTTCGAGAAGTCTCCCAAAGCTAGAAAGTTTTTCTGAGGTAGCCGTATCTTCTGAGCTACTATTGCCCCTGTCTCATCATAAAAGTTTGCGATGTGACAAGGCTGATTCTTATATTCTCCTACCATGTAAGACCACTTCTTGGTGGTCTCTTCTTTTATGGATCTATTACGAAGTTCTTTAATAGATCCCCGTATAAACCCTTGCTCTTTGAACTTAGGGCTTTTACCAAGTCTTTGGTCGATACTTTCAGTATCTCCCTTCTCTTGGGAGTTACAGGAGAAGCAGTAGGAGTGTCCGTCGTCATAGATCGCCCTCGCATCGGATGATCCGCATTGTTCGCATGGTTCATGTCTTATAAATGTACTGTCGTTATGTGTGCCACTATTCATCTTCGTCATTCTAACCACTCAATAGGTGGTTTCTTATGCGCCCATAGGAAGCCGTTCTTGTTAGCCCAGTCAGCGCAAGTTGTATTTGACCCTCTCCTTATAGGGAGCTTGGAGTTCTGAAAAACAAAACGTATATCCAAGTCAGGGTATTGTTCTTGTATAAACTTATGTTTCTTCCGATCCGAAGCCGAAAAGATCCCCTTTGCTTCGATAAAGAAATCCTTATCTTCAATTAAGAAGTCGGGACAATAGGATTTCTTCGTCGCTGGTTGGACAAAGGGGATTCTTTTTGGCTCGTAGGAGAAGCGGCATCCTTGTTGATCCAACAACGCTGCCACATACGCCTCAAACTGAGACCGGAATCCCGCCATCGGTTATAGTTCGTCCTCCTCACCTACAACAGCGATCTCTACTGGCTGTAGTTGTTCAGGAGATTTTTCAGGCGCGACGTAACCGTTGTCGTGAGCAGTAAATCCTAAGGACTCAGCTCCTCCGCCTTTCTTGTACTCATTCAGCTCAATAATTTGAACTGCATTGAGACGAAGCTTAAGGCCACAGCCCATTGCTGCGGTGTGATAAGGGGCAGGAACAAAGTTAACAATAAGTTTACTACCTCCCCCGATCACTGGGCCTGTGAAGCCTTTCATCTGAGAGTCATACAACTTAGGACGCTGCACCCAACTCTTACCGCTTTGAGTAGTGACATTATGTTTCATGGTGAACTTGAAATCCAGCTCGCTTGACGTTAGGCTTGCGGTTCTCTTTCATGTACTGCGCGTGCCACTTGTCTAGCATCTCGTCTAGTTTGTTTTTTAGTTCTTGTCCCTCCTTACTCGGAACCCTCACGGTCACGCTGAAAACTCCAGCGGGATCGAACTTGTAGTCAGGTTCATTGAGTCGTGGGTAAACAGCCACTCCAACCGGAGTGTTCATCTGTGCGTTTTGTGTGTTATTCATACTAGCGATACATATACGCTGATTGCCGAATGTCGTCAACAACTAAATCACCAGTAATGGACGAAAAATTCTCCATAAGGCTCTCAAAGGCCTGTTTTTCTAGGGGTTTCTCCATAAAAATTTTTTTCCAAAAAACTTCGGGATCTGCTCCAAACACATCAGCGTTAGTATCCTTGAGGGTCTGAGAGAGGTTATCTAAGTCGCTCGCATGAGTAGCAAAGGAGTCATGAACTGCTGCAACACACGGCCCTTGAAATCGCTGTAATGCCAAGTGCATAACAGAAGCATCTAGACTATGGATAAAATTTGGGATAAATGCTCGCTTGACGTTAGGCTTGCGGTTCTCTTTCATGTACTGCGCGTGCCACTTGTCTAGCATCTCGTCTAGTTTGTTTTTTAGTTCTTGTCCCTCCTTA
>LUML01000042.1_pt1 | contig 27985 bp, 27 predicted proteins | sample 729661 | NCBI WGS metagenome assembly LUML01 (sample SAMN03860264, study PRJNA289734) | marine metagenome | biome: seawater column; feature: ocean; material: water; isolation source: Red Sea water column Station 22 - depth 10m | place: Saudi Arabia: Red Sea | collected 2011-10-15 | depth 100 m | reverse complement strand
ATGGATAACTGTTCGAAAGGATGTAGATCTTATATAGCTTTTTCAGAAGATATCTTATCTGAAGACTTCTTAGGTAGTGCTTCAACCTATTTACCAGCTAAGTTAGGAGGGGTTGAAGGCCTTCCATTAAAAGAAGGTTCTGTAATTAATACTAGGCCTTGTAAATCAGAAACTAACTCTCTTACAGAAGTAGATGTTAATTTAAGTATAGGCTTCGAAAATGAATGGAATATACGAGTAATTAAAGGTCCTGAGTTTAATTTAATTAAAGAGACATCAAGGGAAATTATTTTCTCTTCGATTTTTACAGTATCAAACGATTCGAACAGAATGGGTAATAGACTTATAGGGGTAAAAGTTGATATATCAGATAACATTCAAATGGTCAGCTGTCCCATGGCTCCAGGAACTATTCAGTGCCCTGAGAATGGATTACCAATAGTCTTGGGATGTGACTCTCAAACTCTTGGGGGTTATCCTAGAATATTACAAATAGCTGCCACAGATCTGCATCTCATTGGTCAGCTCAGACCCAATGATACCGTTTCTTTTGAGAAGATATCCGTCGATCAAGCACGTAAGGAATTGATGAAACAAAATTCTTTATTCACTTCTTTACAATAAAGCAAAAACCAAGGAGAGCAGAGCCATTAAATGCAACTTAAGAATTTTTAGGAATGGCTAGAGCCGTCTACCCAGTCAATATGCTTTTCTTCAGGTGCCTTAACTCCTTCCAAACAGCCTAGGTTAACTGAATAGAATAAGAGAGAACTTTTCTTTAGGAAGAGGTTTCATAATTATTCCTTTTTTAATACATAAAGAACAATCACATCTATAAATATTCTTTAGAATATCCACTTCTTTAACTTCAATGAGGAATTCTATTTTTCTACAATGACAAGAACCCTTCATTTAAGAATTAACTAGCTAGAGCTTCTAAACAATCCCAGTCTAAATCAGACATTTGGCCACTGGCATTTACAGGTTGTATACAAACATGATCAGCTCCTGCATCAAAATGGGCATTTATTCTTTCTTGAATAGCAGCTTCTGTACCCCAAGCAAACGTAGTATCAATGAACTTGTCATTTAATGAATCTATATCTTCCTCGCTTAGTCCCATTCGAATCCAATTATTCCTATAGTTAGGTAAACCTTGATAGATTGCAGAAACTTGTTTTGCTGCTTCCCTAGCCTTGCTTGGATCTTTTTCTAAAACCACTTTCTGTTCAACACAAAGCCAAGAGTCTTTTCCTAGCTTTTCTCTAGCCATGGCAGTGTGCTCAGGAGAAGTAAAGTAAGGATGTGCCCCTTGTGTCATCTCAGCAGCCAGTTCCAACATTTTTGGACCAAGCGCAGCTATAACTGTTGGAGGTTCTTCTTCATGTGAAAAGGCTGTATAAGGTGAAGATTTCATGCCTTCCAAATAACTTCTCATGGTCTTTACCGGTGGCCCATAATCCAATCCTCTTACTCCCTCTACCAGAGGTTTATGTGAAACTCCTAATCCCAACAAGAAACGGTTATTTGATTGCTCACATAGAGATTTTTGTGCAGCTAAAGTAACACCCGGCTCTCGGTGATAAATATTTGCGATCCCCGTTGCAACATTAAGTTCTTTTGTATTTGAAAGAAGCCAAGAACTTAAAACCATAGGGTTTTTTCCTGTGGTCTCTGGAATCCATAATGTTGAATAACCCAGTGATTCTATCTTCTGAGCAGTAGTGGCCGCTTCAGAAGACGACATTGCGTCAAAAAAATACCAAACTCCTAATCTTCCTAATTTCATAGTAATCCTTAAGACAATAAAATTTTATATATGAGCAGCTTGTCCACCGTCAACTTCAATGGAGGTACCACTTACGTACGAAGCTGCATTAGAACACAAGAATACAATTAAAGAAGCCACTTCTTCAGAAGTTCCATATCTACCAACTGGAACTCCTTTCCCATTATTTTCTATAACTGATTCAGCAGTACTTCCAACCGCCTCAGCTATTTCATTAGCGGCTCTTTCCCACATAGCAGTGTGAATAAGTCCAGGCAAAACTGAATTAATTAACACCCCATCTGCGCCATACTTCTTTGCTAATGACTTGCTAATAGAAATCATTGCTGCTTTGGTGGCACCATAGTCAATGAGAGCTGCATTAGGGTATTTACCTGCTGAACTGGAAACCATAACGACTCTACCCCATTTCTGTTCTCTCATATGTGGTAAAAAAGCCCTAGTACAACGTACAGCCGATAATAAATTCAATTCGTGTAATGACCTCCAATCATCATCAGTCATGTAGAGGAAATTTCTTGAAGGCGATGCACCCACATTATTAATCAATATGTCAGTTGGCCCTGCTGACTGAACAGCCTCTATAAACTCATTTGTCGAGTTTTCTTCACCCATATCAGCTATAAGTCCCTTAACGGTTCCTTTTCCTTTAGTCTTATATTTTGATAGTTCCTCAACAGAATCTTTTGTTCTAGCACAAAAGGTTACTGATGCTCCTTGATCAGCTAACATTCTTACTACTGCAGCTCCTATTCCTAAGCTAGCACCTGTGACTACTGCTCTTTTTCCTTCTAAACTCAAATCAATCATCTGCTTAATTCTCCTTACAACAAGCTACTGCATCTCAATTGCTGTTTTAAAAGCAGGTCTTTCAGTGATTCTTTGAACATAACCTTTTAAATTAGTCATTTCTTCAGCTACACAACCTAACCGATTACTCATAAAACATGAGTGACCCAACATAATATCCGCTGCGGAAAAATCTCCTATTAAATAATCTTTGCCTTCCAATGCTTCATTAACAGGAGCTAAAGACTTGGCAAGCAATCTTTGTGCCTGCCCAAGAACTGTTTCGTCTTGCCTTTCGGGTGGAAGTAAAATAGTTTGAACAATGATGGTATTTATAGGGGGCATAACCATACCCTCACAATAATGAAACCACTGCAGATAATTAGGATAGTTTGAAGAATCTACTGCTGGCTTAAGGCCACCATTCTTATGGCGCTCTAAAACATACTCTACTATAGCTCCAGATTCATAGATTCTTATATCTCCGTCATCTAAAACAGGTACACGGCCTAAAGGATGCCTTTCCCTGTGTTCATCAGACTTTAAATCCTTGGGATGGAAAGCCATTTTATTGATCTCATAAGGCAATTCCAGCTCTTCCAAAAGCCAAACAATCCTTCCTGCTCTTGAGTTTGGTGCAAAGTGAAGTTTTAACATATTTTCTCCTTTATAAAAGATTAAATCTCGTTCCACATATATTAACTTGTGAATCCCCTGTCCTTAAATCAAGACTATCGGCAAGCTCTAATATTTCTTCTTTTCCAGGTGCCGATAAATCTAGACCACCAAGACCTTCTGGTCGACCATCAGTGCAGTCAACAAATCTTAAAGATGCATTATCCAATTCCATAGTGAGTTCATTGGCTAAAGGTATCTCTGCTATATCACTCCATCTATTGGCTACATCTTCAGGATTATCGCATTGTAATTCTGCTGCTCTAATTCCATCTACTAATTTAGTATTCTTTGCTCTCTGCCAATCAGGCCCGGCGGGTGTCCAAGGTCCGTCAATGTCATGAGCTTCTTCTCCTAGCTGTTCGTCAATTTCAAAGAAAGTGGCGCCAGTATCCTTGGGGTGAAGCTGCATGTTGAGAAAATGTTCATTATCAAATTGATGGGCGATCCTTACCCCTAGTTCTTCGACCCTTGCTTTTCTTGGAGCATGATCATCACATTGAGTTATAACCATATAACCTCCATCACCGCCTCTTCGATCTAAATAACGACCACCTGCTGTGTTCTCTTCAACAGGAGCGACTACTTCCAATAATTGATTGCCTATAGGAAATAATGCATTCTCAAGACCAAAGAAGGCTACCCCAGGATCTCTAAAACAAACATTAATACCAAGAACTTTGTTTAACTGTTCTTCTACAGGTTTCAATTCTCTAGCTACCAAGCAAATCTGTCTAAGTCTTAACCACATTTATTTTTAATCTCTTTGATAATTTGCTTCAAAATACTCTTCTCTTTCTTCTTTCATCATACCAACAGTTTCATCCATAAATCTATTCCTCTCTTCACGAGTTTCAAATACCCAGATACAGAAGCAATCGTTGCTATGATATATAGCTTTAAGTTCATCATCTATATCATTGATATTATTAGGTATATTAGTCTTAATACATATCATTTTTAATGCCTCTAATTGTTAATTTGACCTAATTTAAGTAGTCCTCTAATGGTTTCTATAAGGTTAAGGCATTTCTTTAGCAATAGGAAGTAACCACAACCCTAACCAGGTACTAAAAAATCCTTTTAAGAACATATGAATAACAAAAGGTAAACCAAACAACCAGCTCGCCAAAGTATCGGGGAAAATGAAATACCAAATTGATTTTGCTAAAGAATAAAGCCAAGGTAAATGTGTGCTCAGGAAAATCTCATTGGTTAAAGAGAGGATTGTAAGCTCTGAGTTAAAAACAATCACTAAACCCCAAATAATCAGAAATAATTGTAAAGGGGTCGTCCATATACATATGTAAGAAAATATTATTAAGAAAGACTTCATTCTGCTTTACTCCCCTTGTACCAATCTAAATAGGTACCCATTACAGAAGAAAATTCTTCTTGCTCACTGAGTGTTAATAAATGCTTAAATACTTTAGGGTAATCATTAGGACCCTGCTTAGTTATCAGTTCAAGTTGTTTGTCTTTTAGAATTTCCTCGTAGTGGCCTTCCCTTAAGAATTGAGAGAAATCACAAACAAAAGAAATATCAGCAATGGTTAATTCATTGCCAGCAATATACGTGTTGTTAGACAAAGATTGCTCCAACCCAGAAAGATAAAACTCATATGCCAAGCTCATTCTTTTATATCCTGCCTTCGTCAAAGTTTCTATTTCAAGTAAGTAAACTTGAGCTTCTCTAGCAAAGACTAGATTGGCGTCAAGGAAACTATCAATTCTGGAAGCTTCATAGTCATTATTTCCGTACAAGCCTGAAGTCTTACCTGCCCTTGCTACTGAACGTAAGATACTATTTGACTCAAAAATACCTATATCCCCATCAGGACTAAAAGCAGCAGGAACAGTTCCGAAAGGATGTGCTTTAAGAAAATCATCGGTTTTATAGAGAGCACCCGAAAACCCTCTCTTTCCTAACCTCACATGAGGACTGTCTGGTGTCATCTCCTCTTCTTTTAATTCTCTTGGATTGGTATCCCAAAGCCACTTACCTAATTCTTTAGGTTTATCGCCTATGACTTCAACTTTTACCTCGCATATATTTCCAGCAATAACTGCCTTCCATACCCTAGGATTAGGTAAATAAGAGAATATCTTTAAGGTTTTATCCAATTATTCCTCGTATTTATATGCGACAGCTTTTTTGTACCCATCGCGTTCAAAAAGCATGTCTGTCCATCTCTTAATATTTGGTTTAAAAGCTTGTTCTATTCCTAGAGAACCAGCTAAATGAATCGCATAACTGACACAGATATCTGCAATAGTTAATCTATTACTACACAGATACTCCCTATCTTCTAAAGTTTTTTCTAAAAGTCTTAGCCTGGCAACAAACCATCTCCTGTAGCCTTCTGCAGCAGCATCTGCAACTCCCGGTTCTTGAATCGTATACCTAAGTACTACTGTTTGCGGAAATGTTAATGTTGCATCAGAGTGAGCTAACCAATTTAGATAAGTTGCAAAGTCATCTTCCTCTGGTTTGACTTGTAAATCTGTTGGTCCATATTTTTCTACAAAATACAGACACATTCCAACAGACTCCGTCATCCTGACATCTCCGTCCTCAAGATAAGGAATTGTTCCGAGAATATTAGTTTCAAGATACTCCGGTTTAAATACACGAGGCGGGAAAGGGAGCATTTCTACTTCGTAATCAACCCCCATTTCCTCTAGTGTCCAAATAGGTCGCACCCCTCTTGAACCATCGCAGTTATAAATCTTAATACTCATGTAAATCTCCTATTCTAATTTTTCATATTATTTCGATAAAAAGCCTTTCTTCGGTTTATTGGGTATCTGATATTCAAAAGGAAGAGTATCCGGAATAACTCTAACTGGCGTAGTTAACTTTAAATTCAGTCCAAAGGGAGTTTCGTAAGTCATTTCTACGAAATAAGCTTTCCAGCCTCTTTTTGGTTTGGTTGGCATTCCTAAATAAGAACCATCTTCATTTATTTGTAGAACCTTAGACTTCCAGCTATTCCCGATAGTGTCTTTTCTAAAGTCTCTAGCTTTTTTATTGGTAGCACTCCACATAACGACTTCTTTAACCTTAGTCTCTGATATAACTCTAATACTTCCATCTTTTTCTAATTCCCATGAAAATTTAGGTCTATCTACACCATTTAATATACTGGCATAGAAAGCTAATATTGTTTCTAAAGCATCTGTTCCTTCCGAAACATTGTGATTTGCATTAGGAACATATCTCAAATATCTCTCTCCTGGTAATTCATCAAAATAAAATTGAGAAGAAGTTGGAAGAAAGAATTCATCCCCAGCAGCATTCACTAACAATTTAGGCATTTCGAATCTTTCTTTCATGCTAAATGGATCAACTAATCTGATTAAAGATCTCATTTCTTCGGAAGCCCACCAGTCAGTAATCTTCATATCAACATAATCTTGTATTGCAGGAGCCCAAAAACCGTAAACATTCCAATGATGCATAAAAGAAGGTTCAAGATTAAGAAGGTCAATTACAACTGGTACTATTGCTTCTACCCTGTCATCCACCCCAGCAGTGGTCCAAGTTGTCCAACCTCTTTTAGATGCTCCTGAAACTACAAATTTTTTAATTTCTTTATTTTCCTCTTCCAGAAGGATTGATTGGATCGTATCCATTGCAGCTACAGCACTTTTAGTCATAGCCATACGTAGAGGCCATCGCTCTTCTCCTGTAGTTAAATATTTATCCCAGGAGTAAGCAATAATCGCATCCTCCCAACGAGGTTTGCTTTCTCCTACAAAAGTTAAAGGTTGGTTGGGCACCATACCTAAGGTGGCAACGACCGAATTAGTCGTTTTGGCATATTCAAGAGCTAACTGATCCGGCTCTTTCGGAATACTCCCATCATTATCTCCTCCTCCTATTACTAACATGCCTGTTGTATGTTTTATCTGGTCTGGACTCACAATAATGAGCCAATGCTTCCATTTAGTCCGATTGATATCTTTTTTTGTTAAGAAGGTTTGGGAAGTAAGATTAACAATATAAGTGGTAAAACCTTCACCTGTAACTCTCTCGATAACTTCATAGTCATAAGACCCATCGATTGAATGGACATAATCATCTAAAGCTGTCTGATTAAACTCAAGTCTCGGCTCAGCAACTAAAAAATTTGCAAAAAGTAGAATCAAAAATAAAATTCTTCTCATTTCTCTATCCGACTTATTATTTTATGCGCTTTCAGATTTACAAGATATCAAATAATTAGTGCTAGTTTGAAAGCCCCTTTTTTTCTTGTTACTCTTAATTCAATAAAAACCTTTTGAGGAGAAATCTTGTCTAGTCCAAGTAATTCAGAAAGCGGTCACCTTCAGTCTAATATGCGTAAAGTAGCTTTGACTGCTCTCGCCGGTACAAGTATTGAATGGTATGACTTTTTCCTTTATGGAGCAGCTGCTGCCCTGGTTTTTCCAACAGTTTTTTTTGGTGAGATAGAACCAGCTACAGCTTATATCTTATCCTTTCTTACCTTTGCTGCTGGCTTTATAGCTAGACCAGTAGGCGGCATAATATTTGGACATTTTGGAGATCGTATTGGCCGTAAAAGGACTCTAGTGATGGCATTGCTTTTAATGGGAATTTCCTCCACCTTGATCGGACTTTTACCTCCTTTTGCAATGATTGGAGTTGCAGCACCCATTCTTCTAACTTTACTAAGATTTGCCCAAGGATTGGCTATAGGTGGTCAATGGGGTGGTGCCATGTTATTGGTTACTGAAAGCGCTCCAGATGACCAAAGAGGCTATTATGGTGCCTTCGCTCAAGCAGGTGCACCGGTTGGCGTAATTCTTGCAAACTTAGCCTTCATATTTACCAGTGCCCTTGTTTCAGAAGAGTTCTTTATGACATGGGGTTGGAGAATTCCTTTCTTAGTTAGTGTCGTCCTTATCGGAATTAGCATGTATATTCAACTCAACCTGGAAGACACTAAAGCCTTTAGAGAACTTGAGACCTCAAACAAACAAAAGCAACAGACTAAAAATACTACACCAATCATTCACTCTCCTATACTTGAAGCTGTAAGAAAATACCCTCGAAGGATACTACTTGCTGCTGGGGCTTTTTTATCAGTCCAGGTTACTTTCTATATCTTAATAGCCTTCCTATTAGCCTATGGAGTTACCAGTGCCGGAATGTCACGCGATGATATGTTAACTGCCGTATTAATTGCATCAGCTTTAATGGTTCCTATTCAATTTGTATTTTCAGCTTATTCGGATCGACACGGAAGACGAGGTATCTTTATGTTAGGGGCTGCGTTAACTGCGGTATGGGCTTTTGCAATATTTCCGTTGGTAGATACAGGTAATTTTTACCTCATAATTTTAGCCATAGCTGGTGGACTTGTCTTTTTAGCCATGATGTATGGACCCCAAGCTGCCTTTTTTACTGAATTATTTAGTACCGAGGTAAGATATTCTGGAGCTACTCTTGGTTATCAGATTGGTGCAATTTTAGGCGGAGCTTTTGCACCTACTATCGCAGCTTTGCTTTGGACGGATTACAGCATCATCTGGGTTTCTGCATATATTGCTGTTGCATCTATATTAAGTTTAATCTCTGTTTATATGCTAACTGAGACTTATCAATCTGATTTGTCCAATAACTAAAAAGAAAGTTTAATTTTATTTTTCAGGTCTTTTGAGCCTTTGAATTGTCTAAGGCTGTAAAAGCTTTTTTTGCAGATTCTTGTATTGCTACTAGATCCTCATCTGTATGAGCTGTGGAAATGAAGTGGTTGTGCCAACCTACCATATATACTCCATTTGTTGTGCAATGATCTATCCAAGAAAAATGTGTTTCTCTATCAACCCCATCTAATCTGTAATAAGGCATAGCTGGAATTCCAGAAGCAATCAGTTTAAACCCACTGTCTTTAGCTGTTTTAATTAGTACATTATTTAATCTCTGTCCAAAATCCGTCATCTTCTTAGCGGCATCAGATTTTCTTAGTTCCAATAAGGTTGCCTTAGCCGCTGCCATTGGTGCAGCACTAAAGAACTGAGTTCCAGTAAAATAAACCTTTTCAGCTGTGTCTTTAAGATCATTACTGCCAACTAGAGCGGATAGTGGATAACCGTTTGCTATTGCTTTACCAAAACAGATTAAGTCCGGCTTGAATCCATAAGCCACATTTGATCCTGCAATATTAATCCTGAAACCTGCACGAACATCATCAACTATTAAAATAATTCCATTCTTCTTACATAGAGATGATATCTTTTGCCAATATCCTTTTTGAGGGAGTTCATTGTCTCTAAAAGCAGGATGGTTATATGGAGAGGAAATAAAACAGGCAATCTCATTGGGGTGATCAGAAATTGTTTTTTCAAAAGAATCTAAATCATTCCACTCAACTGTTAAAACTTGGTCTGTAGCTGAAGACAAAGTCCCTGGGCTACCTTCAGGTTGCATCCAAGGAGAAACTCCGTGGTAACCATCTCTGACTTTTAAAATCTTTTCTTTCCCAGTTGCAGCCCTAGCAATCATGACCGCTAGATTGGTACTATCCCCTCCGTTTTTCCCAAAGAGAGCCCAATCAGCAGCATCTACTAGATCCACCAATTCTGTTGCTAAATCAATCATGACCGGCGAGGCAAGACTGACAGTATTACCAAGTCCATATTGAGTCTTAGCCGCTTCATCTACTTCAGGATTGTTGTAACCTAAGATTGATGGACCGTAAGCACACATAAGGTCTATGTATTCGTTATTATCTACATCCCAAAAATGGGAACCTTTAGCTTTAGAAAAAAATACAGGACCAGTGTCTCTAATAGCATACTTATAATGACCAAAAACACCTCCGGGTATAACTTCTTTAGCCCTTTCTAATAATTGATGTGATTTTTTTGTATTAGAATTACTCATATCTATTAATTTTAATTATTAATCGATTTAAAGTGACTAACAAGTCTATTTGTGAAATCTTCATATGTTAAGCAACTAAGTTAGGGCATTCTTTTTCAACAAAGGGTCTCAATTCAGCTAGGGATTCATGCAAAGCAGTTATTGCTTTTTCTATCTCCCCTTCACTCATGGCAGTGCTAGTACAAAACATCAGACGAGAAGCCGACATAATCCCATTTCTTAACATAGTTAGATGTAAGAGATTTCCTATATGCTTACTAGCGTAAAGACCGTCCATGAAATCCCGTGAATCATTCAAAGGTTTATTAGAAAAATTTATATTAGTGAGAGAGCCTATTCCGTTAGCATTTCCTAGTATCTTGGCTTGGGAAAATGCTTGATTGAAACCTGTCCTCAATTTTTCTGCTAAATCATTAATCCGAATACATTCTTTTTCATCAAATGCTCTCATGGCTGGCAATCCTGCTGACATTGTCAAAGCATTCCCAGAAAAAGTACTGGCATGCATAACAGGTTCAGGTATTTCAGGGCTGAATAGTTTCATTAATTCACTTTTTCCCCCTACAGCGCCTACTGGTAATCCTCCTCCAATGATTTTTCCCATACACGTTAGATCTGGAGTTATGTCAAAGAAACTTTGTGCGCCACCTTGATCTATTCTTAAAGAAATTACTTCATCAAAAATTAAAATGATGCTGTGTTTAGTAGCAGAATCTCTAAGAGCCTGAAGGAATTCTTTTGTTGCAGGGACCATACCCATTGATCCAAGTACAGGTTCGACAATAATAGCAGCTAATTCCGAAGCATATTTCTCAATAAGTGCCTCAGCCATACTTGGTTGGTTATATGGACAAATGACCGTATCCTCTAAAACACTGTCTGGAAAACTTCCATCCACAGGAAGAGAGTTAGGCTCCTCAAGATCTCCTCGAGTTTTAGGAAAAGGTGCTAAAGATACTTCTGCCATTTCGTAGCTGCCATGATAGCCCCCTTCCATCTTCATAATTTTTTGTCTGCCGGTAGCGGCTCTTGAGCACCTTATAGCCATCGTTGTTGATTCCGTTCCTGAGCTTGTAAAACGCATTTGCTCTACAGAAGGAATTCTTTCAGTGATTAATTGTGCTAACTCAATTTGATTCTTACTAGGTGCAGCATAAGCCGAACCTAAAGAAATTTGTTTTTGAACTGAGTCCACTACCTGTGGATGCGCATGTCCATGTATCAAGGAAGTAAAGTTATTCATGAAATCCAAAATTTGGTTTCCATCAACATCGGTTAAAACACAACCAGAGGCCTCTGAAATTGATAGAGGGTAAGGGCTATAATGTGCGCTTGCTCTAGTATCACCTCCTGGAAATACCTCTCTAGCTTTAGCAGCTAAATTTTCAGAAACAGGACTAAAATTTTTATACTTAGTAACGAGCGGATGCTCTTTTGAACTCATCTTCATTAAAGGGATTATTGCATCGTAAGACTCTCCTTAAGAGAGTCTTACAAATCAGTTATCAATAATTAAAAAGGGTAAAAAGTCATCTTAATAGTTTCAGCTCTCAGATCTATAACTGACTCACAATAATTCATATTTGCGTCTGAAACATCATCTAACGAGTAGAACTTCATTAAGGTTCCTTCTCTTCTCCAAACCCCTTGTCTGCTACCAGTATTTCTTTCGCCAGCGTCATTAATCCCTATTCCTCTGCCATGAAAATACCCTTGATTTGGAAGTTTTTGATTAACCACTACATTATAAGTAAGAAAAACCTTTCCGTACCTTCCAGCTTCTGCCGAAACATTAATAACTCCTCCTTTTTCATCAATACTTATCGAAGTTACCTTACCTTCTAACTGGAAGGACTCTCCAGTCACCTCAAAAGCAGATATAGATAAAGAGAAGACAGCTGCAGTTATGCAAACTGTTAATAGTTTTAATATTTTCATCATTCTTATTCCTGATTGTTAAATTAAAAAAATTCTATTAGTTAAATATAGAATTCTTAGATATTAACACTCAAAGAAGCAGTTCAGTAAACTAATACTTTTCTGTCTGATTAAATTGCCAAACTGAATGCTCTTCAATTTCTTCTCTTTTTAAGGTTAAAGAAAAGAACTCACCTTTTAACCAACTCTTGTATTGATTGGTTGAGAAATCACTATCTGCTCTACCTCCGTTACCACCAGCAATAACAAATTTTGCATGCAGCGGATCGGCAAGATCTACTACCAATCGATAAGCTGGCCCATGGAAAACTCGGTAAGGAATTTCATCTCCTTCTGCCCTTCCGGGTCCCTTACCAATATGCATTGCCATTCCTAAAGTGGTGGGACTGCCGCCAATCTCATCTGGTCCTAAAGTTAAGTCTTTCCAAGTTGATTCTTTATGAAGACTGTGCCAAAACTCTATTTTATGTAAATTTCCCCATCGCCAACTAGTTGGATCATCACCTAATGAAACCTTAACCCTATCCACAATTGCTCTCATTTCTTTCTGGATTAAATCCTTCAAAGATTCTTCATGTTCTTTCCAAGGTGATTCCGGGTTACTAAAAGAGTTGATGTCAAAAAGGTTGAGCCCAGGAGCTCCCAAAGGTAAAACTTTTAAAAATTCATCACCCAATATTCCATACATGTGGTTACGCTGCCAAAAACGATCCAAAAAAGGATAGTAGAGACAGGCACCAACGGAATTTATTTCTGCACGACAATCCCACTCTTCAAGTAGTTTTGAAGCCAAACTGAGTTCTTTATCTTCGCTTTGATTAAGTATCTTAAGTAAGTCTGGAAGAATTTTCTTTGCTCTTATGTCTAATAAATCTAACTGCATCCTACAAAAGTCTTCAACGCTAAACTTTTCCTTTTCTTTAAGCAGTTCAGTTATCCGATCTGCCCTAGCGCTATGGGTTGGAAAGTTATGAATATAAAATTCACCTGTTTCCTTCATGGTGTCGTTATTGGCTGTCAGAGTAAAACCACAAGCTGGGTTTTTTTCTACTTTCAATTGTTCCGGTTTTGCTAGAGGAAATTTATATTTCTCCTCCCAACCTGCTAAAGGCACACTACCAGTTACCCCCTTTCTGACAGGGGTGGTGGTAGCAATGTATCTTTCTAAGTTGCTCTCTTTATCAACACATATTATGTTGTTAACCAGAGGGCATATTTCATTTTCGAACAATAAGTCACCAAATTCCTTAGCCGACTTGGCGATGGGTAATAATGCCAGCGCTCCTGCTGAAGTAGCCTGATCCATTAAAGACCAGTAGAGACTTGTTTGATATTTTTGTGCCGTGGAATCAGACATTCCCATTTCTTTCATAAATGGTTCCAACAAAACACCATGAGCAGTCTTTTGAATGCAAACTTTTTTACTGGACTGGCCTTTCACATCAATGGTCTCAGTTTGTGTTACTAATGGTTTAAAACCAGAATGGGTTTTACTTTCATTTTCTTTAATCTCTTCAATGAACAAGTCATAACAATCAACAAAACCGGTGGTGAGTCCCCATGCAATATCGTTTGTATACCCCATCATGAAATAAGGGACCCCTGGAAAAGCTGCTCCGAAAGTATTCCAGGAGCCAGCATTCAAGTGAACGTAGAAGAATGTGTTTGGTATCGTAAAGGGTTGATGGGGATCTGTAGCCAGCAAAGGCTTTCCTGACTCTGATAATTTACCTGTAATTGCCCAATTGTTACTTCCAGAAAAAGAAGGGATATTTATCAGAGGGTAAGCTAGGTTAATCATTTTGGGGTCTAGGTTCTGCAATGGCTCTTTTAATTCTTCAACTAAATTTCTATCTTGTTCTGAAAAATGAAGAACATGATTAGAGAAATAATCCACCCCATGAGTAGCCATTAGTCGTCCCAAAACCATCTTCTCGGTCCAACTCTTATGTTGAAACCAAGAAGTAAATCGGTACCTTGCCGCTATATCTGCTCTGTTAAATTCCCGTGGCTCTGCTCCTGCATGCGAAAATTCTGGCGGAATTTCTCCTAAAGAATTTACGTAACTATTAAGCCCTTCAAGATAGGCATTAACGATCCAATCTCCTTCGCTTTCTGGGAGATTGGTATGACCTCCATGAACATTAAATGCTCTCTGGAAAGCGTCTTGAGTTATGAATCTATCTCCTAATAAAGCTGCAGCTTGACCATTGGCATAAGCGCAACTTAAATGAATTTGCCATAACCTTTCATAGCCAGCTGCATAACCCATACCTCTATAAGCATCAGCTACAGAGTTGGCGTAGATGTGAGGAATTCCTAATTTATCCCAAACTATCTCAAAAGGCGCATCGGCTTCTGCGATTTTGTACTTCAAAATAAACCTGATGGTTTAATCATTAGTAGATACCCATAAACTCAACTCTTAAGGGTAGTTAGGAGGAGGTGTAAAGCCCCCTATTTCTTGTGCCACTAAGCGTGTGAAATCTATGGTTTTGAGGTCATCGTATTCTGCCCCGACTGCTTGCAAGCCAATTGGCAATCCAGCTTTTGATAGACCGGTCGGGAATACAGTACTGGGTAGATGCGCTACGGTTATAATTCCTGCCCAGAAGACTTGCTGAAAATAATCCTGTTCTTCATTATTAACAGTTAGCTTTCTATTAAGATAGTCACCTTGATCGTGTGGAAATGCATCGGTTGGCATCTGGGGGCAGATCAAGATATCCCATTCTTTAAAGAAGCTGTCCCATTTGTTTCTGAGCCTAAATCTATCGTTACTATATTTAAGCCATTCACTGTGCTCTTGAACAGTAAATCGGTTTAAGTTGTCCTGGATATTAGGGTCTTCAGGTAAATTCTTGCTGGCTTTCCGCATTTGTTCTTTTTCTTCCTCCGGTGTATCTGCACCCATTACACCCCAAAGTAGACTGCTATAAGTTTCAAAGCTTGCTTCAAAATCAATATCTGGGCGTGCTACATCTGAAACCGTTGCTCCCGTCTTAGCTAAGGTGTCTGCAACCGATTGTACTCTGTCCGCCATTTCAGTAGATACTGGTGCCATTATATGGTTAGGAAGAATTGCAATCTTGAAGTCACTTAGTTTAGTTTTACTTGGTTTGTCTAAAGCTAACTGCCAACCGCGTCGGTCAGTTCTGCCAGGCCCTGCTACTACATCCATCGCTAAAGCGAGATCTTCTGCACTTCGAGCCATTGGTCCAACAACAGCAATATCGGCAGGCATATAGCTACCTGGTAAATTATGTCCTTCATCCGAAACAATACCCCAAGTGGGCTTATGCCCATAGATACCACAAAAATGAGCTGGATTTCTAATTGATCCCCCTATATCTGAACCTGCTTCTAAGCCTGTAAGACCTGCCGCGAGAGCAGCTGAAGATCCACCTGAAGACCCTCCTGGAGTCCTAGTTAAATCCCAAGGGTTGTTGGTGGTTCCATATACATCATTAAAACTTTGAAAGTCAGCTAAACTAAGAGGCACATTAGTTTTACCAAAAAAAACTGCGCCTGCTTCCTTGAGGCGAGTTACTGAATCAGCATCTGAATTCGCTATATTCTCACTAAATTCAGGGTAACCCCAAGTGGTAGGCAGTCCTTCAATATCATAGGCCTCTTTGATAGTCATTGGCACTCCGTGTAGAGGACCCAAATCTTCGCCTTTGGAAAGTGCAGCATCTGCAGCTTCTGCAGCTTTTCTACCTCTTTCAAAATCTCTGACAACCACCGCATTGATGTCGCCATCATATCGCTCTACCCTATCAATATATAAATCAGTTAACTCTCGGCAGCTCACTTCCTTAGTTTTGATTGCAGCAGCAAGTTCAGTAGCAGAAGAAAATGCATCGACCATCTTTAGACTCCTTATCCATATAGATGAATTTAATTCAATAACCAGTTAATTATTTCAGGATTACTTTCACAAGCCAATATAAATTCTTGTCCCGGATCTTTATTCGCATTCCAATAAATGTGGTTGGAAAACTATATTCCAGCTTTGAGTCGAGCTTTAATTAACGGTAACTGCGCTTGACCACGAAAGGGTTCAGAACCTATCAAAAAAGTAGGTGCTGTACTTATCGATTGAGATAGAGCAACCTCCCTAGCTTTTGCAAGATGTTCTAGACCTTTACCCGCAACATACTTCTGCCACCCATTGATAAATGTACCGTCTTGGATGGATTTAGAAAACTCGTTTTGTATAAGTCTAGTAGCCAAACACAAAGGCTCAATATCTTGGGGCAAGTCTATTTTGCCTTCATCCTGCCAAAGATGAACAAAAACTTGCTGCACTATCAGCAAACTGACAATCGGTTTCTCGATATATATTAGCTAAATTATGAAACGCATATCTGTTGATATTATTAGCGTGATATTCACCGCGAATACGGTAATGCTTAGTGCTTCGATCCTCGTCAGCGACCTCTTCTGATGGCGCTCTTAAGGGTTTGCTTACAAAAGGCCGCCAATCAACTAAAATCCCTTCACTTTTTAGAGCAAGAAGGCTACGCATAGCTATATAACTTTCGGGGCTTTTAAAATTAAAATATGTGGTTAATTTTAGAGGTGTTACCTTTAGCTCAGGAGCTGAACTGGGATCTGATGCAGATTTATTAAGAGCCTTATTATTTACCTCAGGATCAAGAAGATAGGCCATATCTGGTGCTTTCCCTTGACGACCACTTAAAAGCCAACGAATCCGCGGTAGATGTTCTCGCCCAAAAAATTTTTCATGTTGAGGATCAGTTTCAGACTCACCCGGTAAAATATAAGTGGGAACTCCATATATCCCAGCGTCAAAGGATGATTGCTGTAAAAGGTTATTTAAAGCAGCACCGTCAGACTCAGCATACTCAAGAAATCCATCAATCGGAGCATTAATTTGTTCTAACAGATTAAGAATTGACCTTACGTCTTCAGCATCAAATTCTCGCTTCCAAAAAGAATCATAAATTTCATCAATATACCTTTCTAAAAGACTACCTTCAGAAGATTGTTCGGATAAACTAGAAAGCTTCTTTAACCAAAGCATCCCGATAGCAGGCAGATCTGTATTCCAAATTTTTACTGTACCTCGTATGGTTTTATCACTTAAGTTAGCGTATCTACGACAATCAAAGTAAGCGTACTTAACGTCAGACCATTGCTCTTCTGTACGGTCTTGTTTTGCAACTTTCTTACCTTCTTTACCTAACTTTGCCGAACCTAAATAACTTGGAATATCGAGTACAAAAGGACGCCAATCTGCCTCTATACCTAAATCCTTTAACATTTTTCTTGTCGGTTCAATAGACAGGTATGCATAGGGACTCTTCAAGTCAATGTAGATGATAAGTGGCGCATCAGACTTGAAAGGTTCTATCGCATTCTTAACAAGATTATCTTGATTTTGATTCATTAAAATACTCAAATTCTAATGACACGACTCGTCATATTTTTTTAATCTGTAGTAATTGTATGGCAAGGGAGTAAGGAAACCTGCTGCTAACATTAAAGGAATGACTGACCAAACCAAGATTCCACCAGCAAAAACCACGTCTACTACATTCATAGCTATTTCCATAGCAATCATAGAAATAAACGACATGCCCATCGCTGTACTGAAGGCACTTTTGAGATCCATCTGTCTAGACAAAATATAAGTTTCAAGCATAACTGAAGTAATTAATCCGTTTATGATAGCTAAAACCATAATCCACAATAGAGGGAAAGGAATTTGTGTTATTTGGAAGAAAAATATAGTCCCAAAGTCCCCTATAGAACAACCCAGTAAGCACCAAAGAGTATTAACACTTGCTTTTCTCCAAGTAGACTTGCAAGTCCAGGTTATAGCTTCTTCAGTTGATGTACTCATTTTCTGATTCATAAAGAGATGGGAGTAATTCTGCTAAATACGTCATTTCTTCTATAGCGTGGAGTTTTAAATCCGCTGGATTTACTTGTTGTTCTATCAGAAACAATCTTACCAAGGCCATATTACCTACAAATCCCTCAAAAGATCTAATAGTTTTGTTTCCGTCTCTTTTAGCAACATGTCCTAACCAAAAACGAGACCTCATTTCTGCCCCAGTCTCTGTATTCCTAACAACGTGACACATTTTTGCGGTATTAATTTCTTCCTCTAGCAGACCCACTTTGGCACAAATAACAAATGTATCCTCATTATTCGGATCAAAACCAAAGAATTCAGAAGAATCTATGAATTGTATTCTTAGTTTTGACAATTCACTGCCTATGTATTCATGAACTAAGTGACTGGAGCCAATCACTTCTCCTGGCTTCTTATTTTCCCAGTCCATCCATACATGATCTTCCGGATGCCACCAAGTGTAATGTTCAGTGGTGTTAAGAAAATCAGCAAACCACCAACGTACCATCTCTGCTTTTACACCTAGCATAGGAGTTCTCACTGCAACTAAATAAGATGCATCCGGTAACCTGCGAACCTCAGTTTTATAAGACTCAATCTCTTTAACCAAGGTCATTTCTGCGTCTATTGATGTTTTAAACGGTTGTAGTCCAAATATAGAAAAAACTATTACTACTAAAAGGAATGAGAATATTAAAAGCCTACTAAACTTCATTATTCTAAATCTGTCTCAGGGGCCTTTCTAATAATCATTCCAAGAACTGATGGGAGGCGCCCTGTTTATACTCGGAACGATTGTGGTATCTTTAGCAATGAGACCCCTCCCACACAGATTATTTTACATCAAAAAAGTGTGTATAATTTTTTCACTAAGAGAGAACCTTTGAAAACTACTATTAATGTCCTTCTATTTAGAGCGCTATCTGTTTTAACTTTTGTAAGTTTTCTAGTAATACCTTCAATAAGCTTATCTGATGTTCCAATTCTCCAGCCGGGTGCTCCAGGAGAAGCCACTCGAGAGCTGGATGCAGAAACGGCAGTTAAAATTGCTAATTCTTCTTATACAGTTGCCGACGTTGAGTTCATGCAAGACATGATAATTCACCATCATCAAGCTCTATTGATGGCCAAACTCGCTGCTCCAAGCACTAATAATCAATCGATTCTAGATTTAGCAGGACGTATTGATGTTTCACAAAAAGATGAAATTAGTTTCATGCAAGGTTGGTTAGAAGAACGCGAAGAGGTAGCACCCGACCCTGCTGTGGAACACTCGAAACACACTCATCACACCATGATTGGTATGGCAACCCCAGAAGAAATGGCTAAACTCGCTGAGTCAAAAAGTACAGATTTTGACCGACTTTTCTTAACATTGATGATTGCCCATCATGATGGAGCAATTGAAATGGTAGAGAAACTCAGAGATCAACCAGGATCAACCTATGACCCTATACTAAATGAATTTGCTTCTGATATAACCAATGACCAAGCTGTTGAAATTGAACGAATGAACGCTTTACTTATAGGCCTTTCAAGTGATCCTCGTGCTGGATTAGCTGCAGGCCTTTACGACGCTGAAGAGGCCATTTTAAATATGCTGCTTTTAGAATCCCAGCGAAAGCCTGTGGGATTTTATGATCCTGCAAACCCAGCTGAACGCGGGGCTGAAGAAAAGGATGAAGATAAGAATATACAAGAAACTGAAAACGCTGACGATAAGGAAGAAAAAGTTCAATCCATCGAAGAAGATGCAAAAAGTCGACGTTACCCAATGCTTAATTTCTCCAATACAGATATGGCTTTCCGCGATGATATTCTAGTCACCGGGAGTTATCACGGCTTTAACATCTATCGTATTAAAGAAAATGGTTCACCAAATCTCATAACCTCTGTGATTTGTCCGGGAGGTCAAGGTGATGTTTCTATTGTTGGAGATTTACTTATTTATTCTGTTGAACAAATTCGTGGGCGAGTTGACTGTGGTTTACAGGGAGTATCTTCTGACTCTAGTCCAGAACGTTTCCGAGGAATACGTATTTTTGATATATCTGATTTAAGTCGTCCAAAACAAGTCGGCGCAGTGCAGACTTGTCGTGGTTCTCATACTCATTCGGTAGTGACTGGACCTACTCCAGAAGGCAAGATAATAGTTTATAACTCAGGGACCGGTAGGGTTCGTGACGAAGAAGAACTCGAACAATGCATCGAAGATATACCGGGTGATGACCGCACTGCCTTATTTCGAATCGATGTAATTGAAATACCAATAAATGACCCTTCTCAATCCCGCATCATTAATAGCCCAGCGGTATTTGCTGACCCTGAAACAGGTACTCTCGCTGGTCTCTGGCGTGGAGGTGATCATGGTGATAATTCTCAAGAAACTGAAATCACTGATCAGTGTCATGACATAACAGTTTTCCCTTCAACAAACATTGCTGCTGGCGCTTGTTCGGGTAACGGTATTCTCTTTGATATTACTGACCCTAGTAACCCTAAACGAATCGACGTAGTAACTGATACTGGATTTGCTTACTGGCACTCTGCAACTTTTAATAATGAAGGTACCAAAGTTTTATTTACTGACGAATGGGGGGGTGGTGGACGAGCTCGATGTAGAGCATGGGATCCTTTAAATTGGGGTGCTGATGCCATTTATGACATAGTTGATGAGAAACTAGAATTTAGAAGTCATTACAAGATGCCAGCACCGCAATTGGAAACAGAAAATTGTGTTGCTCATAATGGTTCGATCATACCTATTCCAGGAAGGGATGTCTTTGTACAAGCTTGGTATCAAGGTGGAATTTCTGTGATCGATTTCACCGATTCATCAAATCCTATCGAGATTGCGTATTTCGATCGCGGTCCGATAATGGAAGAAGAGATGATAACCGGAGGGTATTGGTCGGTTTATTATTACGAGGGTGCTATTTACGGCACTGAGATTACACGAGGCTTAGACATATTTAAGCTTATTCCAAGTAAGTATGTGAGTGAAAATGAGATAGCGGCAGCTGAACTTGCTTATCCAATGATAGGTTCTCGTCGACTTTTTAATCCACAGCAACAAATACCTATGACTTGGCCAGCAAAGCCAGTGGTTGCGCGTGCTTACATAGATCAGTTAATGCGAGATGAAGTTCTAGAAGAAGATATGGTAGATATAATTTTAGGAAGACTTGATCGAGTTGATACTGCGATGGAAGGAGGTGGTAGCAATCGACTTGCTAGACAGATCAATAGGCTTCAGTTACCAATTGAAGACCTTGATGTTGACTCAATGACTCAATACAGACTAGAAAAATTAGAAGCTACCTTAAAAAATATAGCTGAAGGCCTTAGTAGATAGTTATTTATGTGAAGCTGTCAGAATAATGTCCGCTTCGTTCCAAGCTTCTTGCCACTGATTATAAACTTGGCTTGCTTCGTCTTTCTTGTTCTGAGCAGTTAATGCTTTATGCAATCCAAAAAGAGACCAGCCATTGTTCTGATTCCATTTTAAATCCCGCCTATAAACAACTTCAGCTTCTTCTGGCTGGTCAGCTTTCAGGAGAGCAGAGCCCAAATAGTGGCGCATGGGCTGAGCCCAATCGGGAGGCTCGGTATAATTGTTTTCATCTTCAATGGCAACGCCTGCACTAAACGCTTCAATAGCTCCAGGTAAATTACCCTCAGCCATCAACACTTCTCCTTCAAGCCCGTAAGCTGCTAGTTTCAACACTGCTGATGCAGGGGTAGCACCAACCCTATATTGATTTGCATTAGGTGCCTCGGCAATAGTCTTTAACTTCCTTAACTCCATTACTGCTAAGTCCTTATTTCCCTTAGCTAAATGTGCACTGCCAAGCGCATAGGACCAGATACCATCAAGGTAAGGTGTGCCTTGATGAGCTGGTGTCAGAGCCAGCAATTCATCCCATTTACCAAAAATCTTCAACACCAACCAAGGGGCTGAAACACGCTTTTGCCCACCCATAAGCATCAGATTATCACTAGTTATCCGATTGGCCATTCGCCAAGCTGATGTGCTGGCTATTTCATAGTTACCTTGTACCGTAGCCGCATATCGAATAAAGTCGAGTGCATGTCCTGCATGTATTCTGTGTGACAGAGGATAAGTTCCAATGTTTGGTAACGGATAATCTCCCCATATGTCTGCAAACTGTCTGTCGACTGCCTGGGAACGTATGTTATTTTCAATGGCTTTCGAATATTGGCCTACTCTGACATATATGTGCGAAGGCATATGCACTACATGACCTACAATCGGTACTGTGGATTCAAGAGAGTCAGCGGATACTAGAGCTCGCTCAGGTTTTAATGACGCTTCAATTAAATGAATATGTAAATGAAATACTCCAGGATGAGAAATGTCTTGGGCTATGATGTGTTCCAATGCTTCGGCAACAGGAATAGTTTCATCTTTGGGATTACCTTCTTTGTCCCAATAGTCCCATCGTCTAATAGACATATAGCTGGCGGCATACAATGCTGCTATGTCGGGGTCATCAGGATACTCCTGATTTAAACTCCTCATAGCTGACAGATAGGCTTGATCTCTCTTGTCCTTGTCAGGAATAGTTTTGCTATCGTATAACACATAAAGCGCACGAATTAGCTTTGCTTCTAGTGGTGTGGCACGATTTATTCTGTCTAATGCCTTGTTAATAGCTTTAAAGCCTTCACCTTTCGGATCGTCTGGCATTTGAGCATAGCGTGAGTTAGGATTTGGTCCCATAGAATGTGCCATTCCCCAAAAAGGCATCGGGTGATTAGGGTCCATGCGAGAGGCTTCCTGATAAGAAGCAATAGATTCTGGAAAATAAAAACCCCAAGCCAGACGTAACCCTTGATCAAAAAACACTTGCGACTGAGAATTTTGAGTAGAGATCTTTCTACTGTAAGTGCCGCTACCAGGCACCAAAACTGCTTGAGCCTCTCCTATACCTAACTTTTCTGACTCCTGACCAAGACAGGTAACAGATAGAAATAATAATGGGATGAGATACCAGAGTTTTTTTAGCATTATAATTTTTTTATAACTTAGAGAGGTTGTCTCATTTCTTCACCCACTTTAACAAAACCATATTTCTCGTAGAAACCTTGGTTATGTTTAGTCGCCTCTAAAATATAAAGTCCATATTCCTTACAACCCCTTTTTTTAGCCAGCTTAATTGTTTCTTCAATTAACAAGCCTCCAACATTCTTTCCTCTGGCCTCTTTATCCACAACTAGCTCCTCTAATTGACAATATTCACCGTTATATCTCAATGCAAGATTAAAAGAAATAGATGCCATTCCAAGAACAGTTCCGTTTTCTTCAGCAACTACTAAACTACCCCTCTCATTGGAAATTAAGTTTTTAAAAGTTTTAGAATCAAAAACTTCATGTGGATCAGATGTAGCTTTAGATAAAACATCAAGCAGTTCAGAACATCGATCTTGATCTTCTAATTTCGCCAGTCTTACAGTTACGGACATGGTTTATTAGTCTTTCATATTAGCAAGTTGCTCCTGTAGAACCACCAACCCTTTCTTATTTGCACTGATAATAATTTCCATAGAAGGGGCTTCAGTACTTATATCTCCTAGCTCATATAATGAAGTATGAACTTCGTCATGATAGGCAATTTGATTCATTTCTTCCAACCACCTTCTAATATTGGGTAAAGGTTCAAAGTCATAAACATTTGTAAACTTGCTCTGCAATTGCCCTATTTCTACATAAGCACTCAAATCTGCTATCGTTAGTTGATTTCCAGTGAGGAAGCGAGATTTAGCTAACCACCCATCTTCTAAAGCTTTAAAAGCTTTTTCTATATTGGCCCGAGACATTTTTAAAAAATCTTTAGAGAAGTTTAGATCTTTTCGGACTTTAGGCGCCACTAAACCAATAGATGCCTCTCTAATGTTCCTGTGATGGAGATGTAAGTAAGAATCAACCTTTGCTCGTTCTTCATGATTACTGGGATATAAGTCAGTCCAACCGTACTTATTACAGAGGTAACACATGATTGCATGAGATTCTGATAAGACAAATCCAGTTTCTTTGTCTTCAATACTAGGTATCGTCCCTGTAGGAAATTTAGCTAGATAATCAGGATGACGGCTACCGCCTTCAGAAGAAGTGCCTGGATTGATCAAAGCCATCTCAAAAGACTTTTGTTTGTATAACATAAGCCATAGAACCGCTCTAACTGGTTGAGAAAAAGGTACGCCATAAATTGTTAATGGATTAGCCATAGTTACTCCTTATTATTCTGTTACCTGTATTTCTATAGAAATTTTTATTTCCTAACTTTGTTCATCATAAAGTTTCATTAAAATCCTTTTCTAGATCTGGTCGTATAGCCGCTAATGGGTCTTTTAGATTGTCATAAAAGCCTAAGCTAGGAGCCGCACCTTTATACCCCATTAATCTGAGAAGATCTTCAGACAATTCGTTAAGAAGTTCAGAAGAATTTCCTAAGTACTGATTCTCTTCTTGCCTCAACCATCCCAAAGTGTATTGAATTGTTAACCCTATCCTGACAGATTCGGTACTATTTGGACCTGCTCCATGATAAAGAGACCCGGTATAAAAAAGAACAGATCCCGCCTCCATTTCAGCAGGCTGCGTTTCCTTTTCAAAATTAATTGTAAGGTTCTTACCAGTACTCAAGGCTTTTTCCAAAGAAGATTCATTTACTTTATGGGAACCTGGAACTAATCTAGTTGCTCCATTTTCAGCGGTGAAATCAGTCAAGGCCCACATTGTTGATAGCGTTGTGTCAAAACCCGAAGGAAAAGGGAAAAAATCAAAAGCCCACTGATCTCGATGTATAGGTTGTAGCTCAGCTCCAGGACCTACAGCTAATACTTGAGCATTGTGTAGTTGGAAATTAGTTGAATGAGATAAAGTCTTTTCAGTAACCTCTAATACTTTCGGATGCATTATGAGCTCTCTAGCTTTAGGAGACCTTGCTATCACCAGTCCGGCTCGTTTTGTATTGCGACCAGCAAATTTGTCCTTTTCAGGTGTCTTTGTTAAATGAGGAACTAAATCAGATTTTATCTGTTCAACTGTTGATTTATCTATCAAGTCTTTAATGACAACGCAGCCGTTTGATTTAATTTCAGCTTCAATAGCTTCAATATCTGCATCAGAACCTAAATAGTTAATAGTCAAATTTTCTCACCCACTTATAGTAAATATACTTTATACCCTAATAGATTTTTTTGCTGTTCTCATTTTGGCAAAAACTCCTTGATTGGTGTATAAAAACTTTGGAATTAATTAAATGAACGCTCCCAAGAAAAGCATATTTTTGATCTTATTGTTCTGTTTTAGTACTAGTGGTTATTCAGAGGTCTCTAGTTACAAAGTTGGCGATGTCTTTGAATCAAAAAAACGTACCACTTCCGTGCTTCTTTATAAGTCTAAAATTGATTTACACCAAAGAATTAGAGAACCAAACGCAGCTACAGGTAATTGGACACTCATATACAGTAAATACACATATACTCTACAAAAAGGAGACAAGATAATTCTTCTTGCTAGATTGGAGGAAAGAGGAAACGAATTTTTTCAAGTTGCATTAGTACCCAAAAGAAAAGCAAAGTATCTAAAGAATCCATATTTTTATCTTGTACCCGATAATTTTAATCAGCTTGTATTAGTAGAGCATCTAACTGAATAAGACTTAAAAAATATGCTAGCTAAAATCCTTCAACATTTTCCTAAGTTCAACCTGATGTTTCTCTTCCTGACCTATAAGTCCTCTAGTATATTCTTCTAGATAAACTGATTCATCAACAACCATTTTTAGGAGCTTTTTATAAAGGTTTAAAGCATGAATCTCGTGAGCTAAGCTTTCTTCAAGAATATCTTTGATTGAATGATTATTAGTTTCAACAATTTCTGCAATTTTCTGACTAGGATGTCCATCTAGACCAGTCAATAACTCTCCAGCTTGCTGGGCATGTATTAGTGACTCGTTTGCCTGTTCCTTGAGAAACTCAACTATTGGAAGCCTATATGGTCCGGTTACCATAAGTGAGTAGTGAGTGTATCTGACAACTCCAGCAAGCTCATACTCCATTATTTCATTTAAAACTTCGTTTACTTTTTGTGTGTTCATTAAGTTAATTTAGCAAAAAAAACTTTAGAGTCGCTTATTAAGAATGCGAACTAGATTGATAATCATTATAGTTAACCGTAAGAACTAACAGCTAAATTAATCTATCTTCCCTCAAATCTCCGAAGTTTTCTTGAATGCATCGATGTAAAACATCAAGAATTTGAGTACCAAGTTTTTTTCTAGGAAAAAACCTGTCAAAAAAATTAATATTCCCAAAAAAGTTAAAGCTAAGCTTTTTTTGAATCTAAAACTATCAATAAGGAACTCATATAATAAATTCCTTAGAATTAGTTTTATTACTTATCACAAAGGATCACCTCCTAAAACTGCGGGTGTTTCGCAATATGTAGTCAAAATAAACTGCTGGTGGTTCTCTATCCTTTTTGTAAGTGCCTCCTTAATCACCGGGATCTTTGAATTTGCTTCAAAGAAAAAGAGCATACCTGTATTTTGTTTTGTCTTCGGCATAATCTCTACTGGGACAGGAAGCACGGTCATACTCATAGTAGCCCAATAGATGTCAGCAGCAGTGAGCGAATCACCCACAAGGTATTGCGATCCACGCTTTTCTTGTGCTTGTAGACGATTATCGATCAAAGAAATGATCTCAGCGATCTTACCTGGGGCTGAGGAACTGGCTTCCTCACTATATCCATACTTTCGTCCCAAAGGACTATCTATAAGAATCCTCATATTCCAAGTTAAACCATCCTCAGCCAAGATGACTGCACAAAGACCAAACATCTCAACTCTTAGATCAAAGTTATCAGGAATCAGAGACGGGCTATCCGTGGCACCGATTTGTTCTGCTAAAGCCAGTTGTTCAATCCATACATTCCTCGGCCGCTCCTCGTTGTGGAGCATTGTTGGCAAACTGGTCTGACTCGTAACTTCGTAGAGCTTTTCTTGCTTATCCTTTCCGGTAGCTTCATCGATACCCATCTGTGGATGTAGAACTCTGATTAAGGGTACATTTTTTACAAAGCAAATGTTCTTTAGGGCTTCAGAATACATGGCCTGCACCCCAGGAACGAAAGTTACTCTCGTTCCTCTTGTCATCTCTGCTGCTTCATCAAGCGAGATGAACTCAGGGTTTTGAGACTCTTTTATTTCAGTCATAATTTTTTCTCCTCAATCATCGTGGTTTTAATTAGCTGACTTAATTGTGGCTTAAATTTAAATTAATCCATCATCTCTCAGGTCTTCGAATGTTTTCTTGAATGCATCGATAACCTGATCAATCACATCTGGTTTGTGTGCGAATGAAATGAAAGCAAGATGAATCCCGGGTACGATCACGTTGTGGCCTAGTAGATGAAGATAGAACTCCTTTTCTAAGGAATAGTGGCTATGATCTATATCACGTGATGATTCAATGGTTTCGCCACCGAAAATTAAGTGCATCATAGAACCTGCATTCATCATCTGTGCTGGAATGTTGTTTGATCGACAAAATTCATTGATTTCAGTTGCTATTCGATCCCCCTGCTCATGTAAGTATGGATAAATCTTTTCCTGATTCTCTTTAAGGTACTCCAACATACCAATACCTCCCGCCATTGTAAGAGGATTGCCACTAAATGTTCCTCCTGCAAAGATCGCTGGAGTCTTATCGGCACCGGAAAAAGTATTCATTACTCTTTTAGATCCTGCTACAACCCCAATAGGAAGTCCTCCACCAGCTGCTTTGCCGTAAGTCACTAGGTCTGGTTTGATATCGTAGTACTGCTGGCAACCGCCATATTCAATCCTAAATCCAGTTATGACTTCGTCAAACATTAAAAGAACCTCACACTCAGTGCAGACTTCCCGCAAACCTTCTAAAAACTCTTGATTATCGAGCCTAGGATTAGAACTTTGCACTGGTTCAATAACGACTAATGCTAGAT
>LUML01000063.1_pt1 | contig 28953 bp, 32 predicted proteins | sample 729661 | NCBI WGS metagenome assembly LUML01 (sample SAMN03860264, study PRJNA289734) | marine metagenome | biome: seawater column; feature: ocean; material: water; isolation source: Red Sea water column Station 22 - depth 10m | place: Saudi Arabia: Red Sea | collected 2011-10-15 | depth 100 m | reverse complement strand
GCATTAGATCGTGGTGATTTCAAAGGACTTCCTGGCGATAAAACCAAGAAGGAAAAGACTGCCAGCATGTTTAAGTTGATGTGGTCAATGAAGAAGAAGGGTGATAAACCACATTACAAACCTGGTACTGATGAGAAGTATGAGAAGTATAAAGATAAAGATGAAAAGAATGAGAGTGTAGGTTTTACAATAGATTCAGGAGAGCACAAGAAAGCATCAAAGAAAGCAAAAATCCGTAATCTTGCAAAAGGTAATACCAATCCTAATGAGAAGGCTGCTGCAGAAAAGAAAGCAGGTGGACCAAAACTAATTGGTGAAGTATTAAGTGGAAAGGATACTAAGAAATTAGCAAAAGCATCTGTTCTTTCTACTAGTGATGATCCTAAAAAACAGGACAGGGCAAGAGCAAGACAAGTTGAAATTGATTATAAAGATTTGATGGATCAACGCAAAAAGAAAAAAGTTGGCGTTGGTAAATCAATGAGAGAAGAGAAAAAGAGTTGCCCAGAAGGAGAATACTATTGTTTTGATATGGGTAAGTGTAGACCCATCCCTGATGGACATAAAGTTCGTGAAGATGGAGAATTAGTAAAAGAAGGTGTTAGAGGTGCTGCTATTGGTGCTGCTGTAGGTGGTGTTGTTGCTGGACCTCTTGGTGCTGCTGCAGGTGCTGCAATAGGTGCTTCTAGTGGTAGTGGGAAAAAGAGAGTCGCTGCTTATAATAAAGGTAGAGAAGCAGTTCAATCTGTTAAGGACAAAGCAAGAAAAATTAAGCAGAATATAAAAGGAGCACAAGAAAAGAGGAGGAAAGCAGCGCAAAGTGCGATGGAAGGAACTGAAATACATGATGCCAAGGGAAATCTTTATGCAACTGTGATTGATATTATTAAACCACAGCCAATGAAGGTTCCTGAATCATCAGTTAAATGGCAAGAATTGACAGAATTACGAAAACTTCCAAATTACAATAAAACGGGAAATATTATTGATGTTTATTTGGCATGGAGAGGAAAAAATTATATAATACAAACATTTTTCCCTCAGGTTAAAAAACCATCCCGTAAAGAAGTTATAGATCAGATACAAAAAGTATATCCTGGATGCAGGGTTTGGAATTATCAAATAGGTACTTATAATCCAGGAGAACCTATATTACAAACTAATTAATTATGCCAGTTGTAGATGACATTTATCTTGGTAATCCGAATCTAAAGAAGGCCAATGTTACTCAAGAGTTTACTAAAGAGCAAATTCTTGAATTTATGGCATGTAAAAATGATCCTGTTTATTTTGCAAAACAACATGTAAAAATTGTTAGTCTGGATGAAGGTCTTGTATCCTTTAAACCTTATGATTTTCAAGAGAAATTAATACAAAGATTTCACGAGCATAGATTTAATATATGCAAAATGCCTCGTCAGACTGGTAAGTCTACTACGTCTGTATCATATTTGCTTCATTATGCGGTATTCAATGATAATGTAAATATTGGTATTCTGGCAAACAAAGCAGCAACTGCAAGAGACCTTTTAGGTAGACTGCAAACTGCATATGAAAATTTACCTAAATGGATGCAGCAAGGTATTATATCGTGGAATAAAGGTTCTTTGGAGTTGGAAAATGGATCGAAAATACTTGCAGCAAGCACTTCTGCTTCAGCGGTCCGAGGAATGTCTTTCAATATTCTTTTTCTTGATGAGTTTGCCTTTGTTCCCAATCATATTGCTGACTCGTTCTTTGCCTCTGTTTATCCTACTATCACTTCTGGTCAATCAACAAAAGTCATAATGGTTTCAACCCCTCACGGGATGAATCATTTTTATAGGTATTGGCACGATGCGGAAAGGGGTAAGAATCAATATGTACCAACAGATGTTCATTGGTCTCAAGTTCCTGGAAGAGATGAAGTATGGAGGGAACAGACTATTGCAAACACATCAGAACAACAATTTAAAATTGAGTTTGAGTGTGAATTTTTAGGATCAGTTGATACTCTTATTGCTCCTAGTAAATTAAGGAGTATGGTTTATCAAGAACCAGAAAAAAGAAATGCTGGTTTAGATGTTTATGTTGATCCACAAAAAGGTCATGATTATGTTATGACTGTAGATGTGGCAAGAGGTGTTAATAAGGATTATTCTGCTTTTGTTGTAATTGATATTTCAGAGTTTCCTCATTGTGTGGTGGCAAAGTATAGGAATAATGAAATTAAACCAATGCTTTTTCCAAGTATTATTGAGGAGGTGGGAAAAAGTTATAATGAAGCATTTATAATGTGTGAAGTAAATGATATAGGTGATCAAGTAGCATCTATATTAAATTATGACATGGAATATAAAAATCTTCTTATGTGTTCTATGAGAGGTAGAGCAGGTCAAGTTGTAGGTCAGGGATTTTCTGGTAAGAAGACACAACTTGGAGTTAAGATGTCCAAGACGGTTAAGAAGGTAGGATCACTTAATTTAAAAACTCTTATTGAATCAGATAAACTTCTTTCATGTGACTATGATATTATGAGTGAATTGACTACATTCATTCAAAAAAGTAATTCATTTGAAGCAGAAGAGGGGTGTCATGATGACCTTGCTATGTGTCTAGTCATCTATGCATGGTTAGTACAAACAGACTACTTTAAGGAACTTACTGACCAAGATGTAAGAAAAAGATTATATGAAGAGCAAAAAAATGCTATAGAGCAAGATATGGCACCTTTTGGTTTTATGGTTGATGGGTTAGATGATGACAGTGAAGTTGATGATGAAGGAGATAGATGGTTTACTGCTAAGACTGATGAATATGGGGATATGCAGCATATGTGGGAATACCTCTCGTAAACGCAAAAAACAATAAATAATTTCTAGATAACTGATAATTAGGAAAAAAACATGGCGACTCCACAATTATCTCCAGGAGTACTGACTAGGGAGGTTGACCTAACAGTAGGAAGAGCGGATAACGTATTAGACAATATTGGTGGGATTGCTGGACCATTTCCAATTGGTCCTGTCGATGATCCTATTGATATTGCGACTGAGCAAGAATTAATTAGTGTTTTTGGTAAGCCAAAGACCACTGATGCTCAAAACGATTATTGGTTAAGTGCAGCTGCTTATCTTTCCTACGGTGGAGTTTTAAAAGTTGTCAGAACCTCTGGCACTACACTTCAGAATGCTAATGCTGGTGTTGGATTAGGTTCTACTAGCATGACTGGCTCTGGTGCCATTCTAAACTACGATGATTATATTAATAATCATTCTTCAGCAACTAACTTCAATTATGCCGCAAAGAATCCTGGTTCTTGGGCAAATAATATGAAGGTTTGCTTTATTGATGACCTTGCAGACCAAACAATTGGTATTACTACTACTAGTCTAGCGACTGCTGGTGCTACTATTGGATTTGCTGTTACTGCAAGACTTGAAAATATGGTTATCCCTGGTTTGGGTACAACCGAATTATTTAATGGTTATCTAAAAGGAATTATTACTGGTGTTACTACTGATTCAACAGATAGTGCATCAACAATAGATGTTAAAATTACTGAAAGGGTAAGTGCTGCTGGAGTCATAACAGCAGTTACCTATGATGAAGGAACCGGTTGGGCATCTTTTGATACTAGTGATGAGATTAAGTTCCTCAATAACTCTGGTGTCGTTACTGGAACTACTGCTCTTAATAACACTTACTATACTCCTGCATCTGCAGTTGACTGGTATGATGAGCAGCAATTAGGTCTTACTAATGCTATTACTTACTGGAAGGAGATTGCTCCTAAGCCAACTACTAACCAGTATGTGCTTGATAGACAAGGTTTGAATGATGCTTGTCATATTGTTATTGTTGATGATATGGGAACCATTACTGGTATCCAAGGAAATATTCTTGAGAAGCATGTAAGTCTTTCTAAGGCACTTGATGCTATCTCTGCTGTTAATTCTCCACAGAAGATCTGGTATGAGCAATATCTAGCAGATTTCTCTGATGAAGTTTATGCTGGTGGTAACCCATCCAGTGCTGCCGATACTTATTGGGGTACTGATCCAATAGCAACTGGATTCTCTACTGCATGTACTAAAACTACAACTTCAGAGGGTCTTTGGGGTCAAAATGCACAAGGAATTACCTTCAGTGCTGTTGGTAATGTTACTTACACTCTAACATCCGGAACTGATTATTCTTCTAGTAACGGATTCACTGCAACTCTTGGCGATTTAATCACATCTTATGGAAAACTTTCCAATAAAGATGAAGTTGCAATGGATTACTTTATTATGGGTCCTGGATTAACTAACGTTAATGATTCACAAGCAAAAGCAGGATATCTTCTTTCTCTAGCAAATAGCAGAAAGGATTGTGTTGCTTGCATTGGACCACATAAAGCTGATTTGGTTGGTGTTACTAATACAACCACTCAGACAGACAACCTAATTAAGTACTTTAGTACACTAATGTCCACCTCTTATGGTGTATTTGACAGTGGATTTAAGTATACTTATGATAGGTTTAATAACAAGTTTGTATATATCCCAACTAATGCGGATATAGCGGGTTTAATGTGCCGCACTAATGTAGTTGCATATCCTTGGTTCTCACCTGCAGGACAGCAACGCGGTATTATTAATAATGCTATTAAACTAGCATATAACCCAAATAAAGCACAAAGAGACAAGCTTTATCCTGCAAGGATTAACCCAGTCGTTACACAACCTGGAATAGGAACACTTCTATTCGGTGATAAGACTGCTCTCGGATATGCATCTGCTTTCGATAGGATTAACGTCCGTCGCTTGTTCCTCACTGTTGAGCAAGCATTACAGAAAGCTGCTGAAGCTCAACTTTTTGAACTCAACGATGAATTAACACGGGCAAACTTCCGTAATATTGTTGAACCATATCTACGTGATGTTCAGGCGAAGAGAGGACTTTATGGATTCCTCGTTGTTTGTGATAGCACTAACAATACACCTGATGTTATCGATAATAATGAATTCCGCGCAGACATCTTCCTGAAGCCTGCGAAGTCGATCAACTACGTAACTCTCACCTTCGTAGCCACCAGAACTGGTGTTAGCTTCGATGAAGTGGTCGGTAGAGTTTAACTTTATTATCTAAATAACAACAGGAGGATTTAAAAAAAATGGCAACTAGTAGAACCAACAAATCAATCTCTGATTTTAAAGGTGCATTAATAGGTGGCGGTGCAAGACCGAATTTATTTGAGGTAGAATTAACCACACTTCCAGGAGGAATTTCTTGGGACGCAGATACATTTAGGTATATGTGTAAGGCAGCTGCACTTCCAGCTTCTACCATTGCTAACATCGATGTACCGTTCAGAGGACGGATATTTAAAGTTGCTGGCGATAGAACTATTGAAACATGGTCAGTAACTGTTATTAATGACGAAGATTTCAAACTAAGAAATGCTTTTGAAGAGTGGATGCAATTAATTGCTAAATTGGATAATAATTTAGGTGCAACTAATCCTAGTGATTATATGACCGATGCTAAAGTATTCCAACTTGGTAGAGGATCATCTGCAAGTAGCAGTGATAATACTGGAGAAGTTAATGCTGTTCTGAAAGAATATAAGATGGAAAGTATTTTCCCAACTTCACTTTCAGCAATTGATCTCTCATATGACACTGGCGACACCATAGAAGAATTTACCGTTGAATTCCAAGTTCAGTCCTTCACTCCTATAAGTGGCGGTCCTAACGGATAAAGTGTGGTATAATAAGACTAACTAAATACTATTAGTAAGTCTAAAAGTACTCGGAAATAAATTATGGCTAAGTTATTTGGGTTCTCTTTAGAGGACGCTGAACCACTATCTCCTAGCGCGGTCTCACCTGTACCTCCCAATGATGAGGACAGTGTTGATCACTATATGACTAGTGGTTTTTTTGGATCTTATGTAGACTTAGAAGGTGTATATCGTACTGAATTTGAACTTATTAAAAGATATCGTGAAATGGCACTTCACCCAGAGTGCGATAGTGCCATTGAAGATATTATAAATGAAGCAATTGTATCTGATACAAATGATAGTCCTGTAGAGCTTGATCTTGATCATTTAAATGCCAGTGATGGTATTAAAAGAAAAATCAGAGATGAATTTAAATATGTTTTAGATTTATTGGATTTTGATAAAAAAGCACATGAGATTTATAGAAATTGGTATGTTGATGGTAGGGTCTATTATCACAAAATAATTGATTTTAAAAACCCTCATGAGGGAATACAAGAGTTAAGATATATTGATGCAATAAAAATGCGTCATGTACGCAAACAAAAGAAACAAGATAATACCAAGTATCAAAGTCCAGCTATTCCAAGAAGCGATAATCCAATGGATTTCGAATGGCCGGAAATTGAAGAATATTTCGTATATAATCCAAAATTAATATATCCAACAGGTAATGTTAATGCAACTAGTGCAAGTAATGGAATAAAAATAGCAAAAGATGCAATATGCTATTGTACTTCCGGTCTTGTAGATAGAAATAAAGGATCAACTCTTTCATATCTTCATAAAGCAATTAAATCACTCAATCAATTACGTATGATTGAGGATAGTCTTGTTATATACAGATTATCAAGAGCACCAGAACGTAGAATTTTCTATATTGATGTTGGTAATTTGCCTAAGATTAAAGCAGAACAATATCTGCGTGATGTTATGATGCGTTATCGTAATAAGTTGGTATACAATGCCGATACTGGAGAAATCCGCGATGACAAAAAATATATGGCAATGCTTGAGGACTTTTGGCTTCCAAGACGAGAGGGGGGTCGTGGTACTGAAATTAGTACTCTTCCTGGAGGACAAAACCTCGGAGAAATCACTGATATTGAATACTTTAAGAAGAAGCTCTATAGATCCCTCAACGTACCCCCATCAAGAATGGATGGTGAAGGAGGATTTAACCTGGGAAGATCCTCAGAAATATTAAGAGATGAAGTTAAGTTTAGTAAGTTCGTTGGACGTTTGAGAAAAAGGTTCTCAAGAATGTTCATTGATATGCTAAGAACCCAATTGCTGCTTAAGAATATTGTCACTCCCGAAGATTGGGAAATCATGAGTGAGCATATTCAATTTGACTTCTTATATGACAATCACTTTACAGAATTAAAAGAAACAGAATTGATGAATGAAAGGTTGGCATCTCTTGCTACTGTAGAACCTTATATTGGTAAATATTATTCTCAAGATTGGGTTCGTCGTAAGGTATTACGTCAAACTGATGAGGAAATACTTGAGCAGGATAAGTTAATTAAGAAAGAAATTAAGGATGGTATTATTCCTGATCCGATGGCAATTGATCAAGAAATGATGTTGGACCCAGAAGGTAGTGGTGGAATGAGACCAGTTGATCCCACAATGCTTGGTCCAAATGGTGCCGGTGGTGAACAAGATGCTGCTTTGAGATCTACTGCTGTAGATGCTGCTGATACTAAAATGGATGCTAATATAGTAAAACCTAAAGGTGGGGAAATATAATGGCTGTAGGGGGTCACGATAAAGTTCCAGAATATAATCGTGATGATGATTTAGAATGGTGGGCAGAACATAGAATGGGAATTAGGGATGTTAGAGCTTTACATAATTCTCTTAATTACTATCTCTCTATATGGCCTGGTCCTCCTGAAAGACCCGAGGATGAAAAAAAATTCATTGAAAATATTGATGGGAGATTATTTGCAATGATTAGTGACTATACATATACACATCATGAAGTAGCAGAAGAAAATGATGACTCTACCCCTAGTGGGGATGATACATAAATATTAAAGATTACTCTTTGAATTAATTAAAATGCCTGAAACTGAGAATGAAACCGGAAAGGATATACAATCCGCATTAATGGATATGATTATTGCTGATGAATCACCATCTGCTATTAGCGATAGAATAAAGGATATACTTTATACAAAATCAGCTGAAAAGGTTGATGGATTTCGTCCTGAAGTAGCAGCTAATGCATTTAATTCTGATAATGCTCCGACACAACCTGAAGTAGATGCAGCGCTAGAGTCTGAGTCTGGGACTGAAGAAGGTGGGGAAGAGTAATTATAAATAAATAAGACAATGAATTTGGAAGTATAATGTCAGCTCATCAACAAGTCGGAGATCTTGTAAGTTTTACTGCAACAAGTTCGAGCGTACAATCATCCGCAATACCGCAGAAAACACAGTATCTGAGAGTTGTTGCTATTGATCAAGATGCTCATGTTGCAATTGGTACTAATCCAACTGCCACTACTGCAAATTATTATTTGGTCGCTGATACCCCAGAAGTAATTAGTATTGGAAAAGCGCGTTCTCAACCAGTTGTTGGGATTACAACGGGAACAACCACTACTATAGAATTCCAAGAGGGAACTGGTTCTCAATTTACTGTAGGAGATACTGTTAATTTAACGGTAACTGATCAATCTTATTATGATGATGCTGTTACTAGTGCTATTGTTACTGAAGTAAATTCAAAATCTGCCAATGGTTCTGGTAACGGAACTCAAGGTTTTAGTAGAATTATTACTTTATCTGCAAATACAGTTGCAATTGCGACTGCATATAGTACATCCAATTTTGCGGAATTGAGGAATGTATTTAAAGTTGCTGGTATTAGAGGTGGTGGCACTAATGCTGTTGTTAAAGCACAACAAGTCCAAATTGTAGGGGGTTAATTCCAATGAAACTTATTAGAGAAGAAATTGAATCAGTAAAAGTTTTTACTGAATCACTAAAAGGTGGTAAGAAGAACCTCTACATAGAAGGTGTTTTTCTACAAGGAAACATAAAGAACCGTAATGGTCGTATGTATCCCATGGAAACTCTTCAAAGAGAAGTCGGTAGATATGTTAAAGAACATGTTGCTACTGGCAGAGCACTTGGAGAACTTGGACATCCAGACGGTCCAACTGTAAACCTCGATAGGGTTTCGCATAAAATTACATCATTAAGAGAGTCTGGTTCCAATTTTATTGGTAAAGCAAAGATTTTAGAATCCACTCCCATGGGTTCTATTGCTAAGTCACTTCTTAGTGAAGGAGTAAAACTTGGCGTTTCCTCTCGTGGTATTGGTTCTCTTAAGCCAACCAAAGAGGGTTTTAATGTTGTAGGCGAAGATTTTATGCTTGCAACTGCTGCTGATATAGTCGCTGATCCTTCTGCTCCCGATGCATTTGTTGACGGAATTATGGAAGGAAAAGAATGGATCTGGGAAGGAACTGTTCTTAGAGAGCGTAAAGCAGAAGAAATTAAGAATAAAATTGATACTCTTGCAGGTCAAAAAAGACTCGAAGAGCATAAACTAAATTTGTTTAATGAGTTTATTAACTCATTGTAAACATTAACTTTATAAATAAAAGTAGATTTCATCAGGAAAAATCGGAGAAACTTCAAATGTCTAGTGGAACAGAACTACAAGAAATGGAAGTAGGCACAAAGCAATCCCATACTGCTGTGAATGCTAATGCGTCACCAGGAGAGCCTCTAAAGCAGGGTCCTCAGGGGAAAACCCCAGATAATAACCCTCCATTTGACGATCTAGGTGGTCCTACACCGGACAACTATAGTCCAACTAATGACTCCGCAAAGTTGAAGCCAGCTGGTAATACTCTTAAGCAAGTAAGAGACGTTGTTACTAATCGTAAGCCTGCTGCTGTTCCTGCTGAGAAGTTGGCATCATTGAAATCTGGAGATGAAGTCGAACTAGAAGCTGACCAGGAAGTGGTCGCTGAAGAACCAGCAACTGAAGAAGAAGTTACTACAGTTGTTGCAGAAGAAGAAATTGCTGAGGAAGAAACTACCGAAGAGGAAGTAGTTGCCGAAGCACCTGAGTATACCGAAATTAACATCGAAGAAGATGTTGAGGCTTTGATTGCAGGTGAAGAATTGTCTGAAGACTTTAAAGCAAAGGCAAAGACAATCCTAGAGACTGCAGTTAAAGGACAGGTTAAGCAAATCAAGGAAACTCTCGAAGCAGATTACGACAAGAGACTCCTTGAAGAAGTAGAAGAAATCAAAGGTGCTCTTAATGAGCGTATTGATTCCTACTTAGAGTACGTCGCTGACGAATGGTTCAATGAGAACCAATTGGCAGTACAAGGCGGTCTGAAGGAAGAACTCACAGAGTCCTTCATGACTGGTCTTAAAGGTCTTTTTGAAGAACATTATGTAGAACTACCTGAAGAAAAATATGATGTACTTGAGAGTATGGTAGAAAAACTAGATGAAATGGAAACCAAGCTCAACGAGCAAATCGAAAGGAATGTTGCTCTGAATGCTAGACTTTCTGAGTCTGCTTCAGATGTAATTCTTGCCGATGTTTCTGAAGGTCTCGCAGACACTCAGAAAGAAAAGCTAGCTTCCCTATCGGAAAGTGTTGCGTTTGAAAGTGAAGAATCATATCGTGAGAAGTTGGAAACACTCAAGGAATCTTATTTCCCAAGTAAGAGTGCTCCAGCAGCTACAAAAACAGAAAGTCTTTCAGAAGGAGTAGACCATGCTGGAGATTCTGTCTCCGGTTCAATGGCCAACTATCTTAAGACACTTAAAGCTGTAGCAAACTAACTGAATTTAATATCAATTCAAACTAAAACACTTATTAAGGAAAAAAGCAAATGTTCCATTCCGAACAGTTGCAGGAAAAGTGGGGACCAGTTCTCGACTATGAAGGTCTTGATAAAATCGAAGACAAGCATAAGCGATCTGTTACCGCAGTCCTGCTAGAAAACCAAGAAAAATTCCTCAAGGAGACACAAGCCTTCGAGCAAGGTGGTTCACTCCTAACTGAGGCCGCACCTGCTAACAACACCGCATCTGGTACTAATCCAGGTTTGGGTGCTGCTACTACTGGTGCAATGCAGGGTTTCGACCCCGTATTGATTAGTCTAATTCGCCGCGCAATGCCTAACTTGGTCGCTTATGACCTTGCTGGCGTTCAGCCAATGAGCGGTCCTACTGGACTAATCTTCGCAATGCGTTCTCGCTACACCAGTAACACTGGAACTGAGACATTCTACGATGAAGTTAACACTGCCTTCTCTGGTCAGCCAGGTGGCGGAACTCAACTCACCGCTGGATGGACAGACGCTACCGTTGGTATGGGTACTACCAGTCAGTCTGGTTCTAACCCAGCCGTTCTAAACCCAACTGCCACTGCTACCGAGAAAGACTATAATGTCGGTCAAGGTATGCGTACAGACAAGGCAGAAGCTTTGGGTGATGGAACTACCAATGAGTTCAACCAGATGGCATTCTCAATCGAGAAAGTCACTGTTACTGCGAAGTCCCGTGCTCTAAAAGCTGAGTACTCACTGGAACTCGCTCAAGACCTCAAGGCAATCCATGGTCTGAATGCTGAAGCCGAATTGGCTAACATTCTTTCTACTGAGATTCTCGCTGAGATCAACAGGGAAGTCATTCGTACCATCTATAAGACTGCTGAGCAAGGTGCAGTTCAGAACACCGCTACTGCTGGTGTATTTGACCTTGACATCGACTCCAACGGCAGATGGTCGGTTGAGAAGTTCAAAGGACTTCTGTTCCAAATCGAAAGAGACGCTAACGCAATCGCACAAAGAACTCGTCGCGGGAAGGGCAACATCATCCTCTGCTCTGCAGATGTTGCATCCGCCCTCACAATGGCAGGAGTTCTGGATTATACTCCAGCACTTAATGCTAACCTCAACGTTGACGACACTGGTAACACCTTCGCTGGTGTGCTCCAAGGTAAGTATAGAGTCTACATTGACCCATATGCTGCTAACCTTACAAGTGCTAACGCAGCACCTACAGGTGGTAACCAGTATTATGTTTGTGGATACAAAGGTTCCTCTCCTTATGACGCAGGACTATTCTACTGTCCTTATGTACCGCTACAAATGGTACGTGCCGTCGGTGAGAACACCTTCCAGCCAAAAATCGGATTTAAGACAAGGTATGGCCTTGTTGCTAACCCATTCGCTGAAGGTCTTACCAAAGGTGCTGGTGCTCTTACCACTAACGCAAACCGCTACTATCGTCGCGTTGCAGTTAAGAACCTTATGTAAGAAGAAGATGGATATATTCCATTCTTACGTCAAAGACCTCCTTCGGGAGGTCTTTTTTTTGTCTAAATAGTAAAAAAGTAGTCGTTAAAAATGTCAAGAATTCGTGCCAATACGATAATCGATAAAACGGGAAGTGGCGCCCCCGATTTTCCCCTTGGGTTTACTGCTACTAGTGGTACAGTAACTGGTCTTTTAACTGCTACTTCTTATGATGTTGATGATCTCCTAGTGGGGAACGCTTCTACTATAAGTGCTACTACAGTATCAACTTCAGCGACTACTGGAGCATTAGTTGTATCGGGTGGTGTTGGTATAGGAAAAAGTTTATTTGTTGATGGTAATATATCTTGTGCAGGAACTATTACATATGAAGATGTTACTCACGTAGATGCTCTGGGCATTAGTACTTTTAGAGAAGGTATAAATGTTACTACTGGTGGTGTAACGATTGGTGGTGGATTAGATATTGTCGGAGTTACTACAGGAATTGATGCAGCAGGTGTTTCCACATTTGTAACTCTTGTTACTACAGGAACTATTACTATTAGTGATACTACTCAATCAACAGGTAAAGATTCCGGTGCGCTTATATTGAATGGTGGTATTGGTTGTGAAAAGAATTTAAATGTAGGTCTTGCAGTCACCATGGATGGTTCGACTGGTGTTTCCACATTTTCTCAAGGTTTAAAGGTAGGAGGAGGTAATCCTCTCTTTGAAAAAGCTCATGTTAATACTACTGCTTGGAGTGCTAACGTTGCCGCAGGTGATATTAATTTAGATTATGGAATGGTTCATTTAAATACTGCTGTTTTGGCAGGAACAGGTAATACTTTAAATGTTACTTCTGGGGTTGGAATAAACACTCAGATGGCTGTTGGAGATGTTATTTCAGTTACCGGTATAACATCAGTGAGTGCAACAACTGCTTTTGTAAATACTCTTAAAATTGATCACAGTACAGTTCAAGTAGCATGGTCTGGTGGTTCTGTTCCTTCTGCTGGATCTTCAACAGGATATGATGTTTATGCTTTTAATATAATTAAGACTGCTAGTGCTAAATATGCAGATAATAGGAGGTAAAATGTTCTGTAAGAATAAAATGAGTCGTGAAGACCGTCAAAAGTGGAAATTAAAAATGTATAACTATTGGCAAGATACTCTTGAAGAAAGACTTGCTGGAGTAAGAGCAGGTAAAGCAAAACTTGAAGAGCAAATGAAAAGAGATGCTACTGACAGATTGCATAATGAAATGCGTAATGAAGAATAATGGCAACCAGAAATTCTCCTAAACCTAGACCAGGAACTCCAATTGAGAATAGAAATTTTCTTGCTCCTGTTGGGTTTAAATTTGGACTGAAAAGAAGTCCTGGAGTTGCTTTCTTCTGCAATGAAGCTAATGTCCCAGAGATGACTCTTGGTATAGCAGAGCAGCCTACTTATTTGAGAAATATTCCAATTCCTGGTGATAAGATTCAATTTGGTGATTTAAATTTAAGATTTTTAGTTGATGAAGATTTGCAGAATTATATGGAGATTCAGAAGTGGATTCGTGGTCTAGGATATCCAGAAACTTTAAAACAATTTGATGAGTTGGAGCAACAAGATTATCTATGGGGATCTTTCGGACAGTTTAAACAATCTGGAGATAAAATTTATTCTGATGGGACATTACAAATATTAAGTAGTAATTTAGTTCCTAAATTTCAGGTTGTGTTTAGTGATCTTTTTCCATATAGTCTTTCAACTTTAACCTTTGATGCTACAGATACAGATATAGAATACTTTACAGCAGACGTATCTTTCAAGTATACTATATACAGTCTAACCGATATGGAGAATAAAGCGTTATAATTATGGCAGGTGGTGATGGTATTAGTGATAGATCATTAGAAATAAAAGAAACTGATGCGAGTGATACTTATGCTTGGTGGGAAGAGCATTTAAATTGTGCTGAAGACGGACCTCAGCGATATAGGATTTGTCAAGCGTGTCCTCATTTTAGAAAAATTACTAAACAATGCAAATTATGCAATTGTTTTATGTTTGTTAAATGTCGTATTCCATCATCACGTTGTCCCGATAAACCTCCAAGGTGGGGTCCATGTCAATCAATTAATGTTTTAACTAAAAACTCACCGCATTATAATATTAATTCATTAAATGCACATTTAGATCCGAATGATCCTAAATGGATGGACAATGGAGAATCATTAATAGATCCTCATTCTGGTATTAAGTCATTAAATATCCCCTCTCTACATGCAAAATATTTTGAATTATATAATACCATATTCCTTCTAAGAAAAAAAGCAGAACAGCAAAGAAAAAATATCCGTCATGAACGGTATGAGTATTTTAGTGGAAAAGCAGACCCAGAAGTTTATGTAGAGAATCCTTTTCCAAAGAAGATACGGGATAAGGATACGATGCAGAAATATTTGGATGCAGATGAAAAATTATCTAATACGTCGCTAAAAATTGATTACTATGATACAATGTTAGTATATATTGAAAGTATTTTAAAGGTAATTCAAAATAGAACTTATCAGATAAAGAATGCTATTGAGTTTATGAGATTTCAATCTGGATTAGGATAATGAATATTGATTATAGGGTATTTCCACTTTTTCCTTCTATAGTTCATCGAATAGAAATAAATGATTTTAAAAAAATTAAAAAACAAATAGTCGATTATGTATATAAAGAAAAAAGAGCAAATCCTAAAGGAATAGGAGAAACAAAATCCACTTTAGGTGGATGGCAATCGGAGAGTAACTATCATAATTTTGAGAATCCTATTCGCTCTCTTATTGAAGAAGCATTACTAACTGGTTTAACTCTTTATCCTAATTTTAATGAAAAATGTCAATATAAAATGTCTAACATGTGGATGAATGTTAATCAAGAAGGACATGGAAATCTTAAACATGTTCATCCTGGAGCCCATTTAGCAGGTGTTTGGTGGATTAATATTCCAAAAAAATCTGGAGAATTGTGGTTTGATTCACCACACATGTACAATAATTGGACAGAAATTGAAACATACAGTGAACCTTTTAAAAATAAACTTTATGCACATCATGGATATTATTTTCCTCCTACAGAAGGTCACATTATGATTTTTCCTGCTTCTCTTACTCATTATGTGAAACGAAATAAGAGCAAACAAGATAGAATTTCTATTTCTTTTAACTTGAAGTTGAGATAATAAATACCCATAGATGTATGGGTTTTTGTGAGAACCGATGTTGTTATAGGAAAGAAGAATGAGGTTTTTCTCCAAGTACAAGCCGAACCTCACATCTTCATGGAATTGTCAGATCACTTCACTTTCGACGTGGAAGGTGCAAAGTTTATGCCTCAATACCGTAACAAGTATTGGGACGGAAAGATTCGATTATTCTCAACCTCCAACGGACAAATTTACGTCGGACTACTTGATAAAATTATTGCCTTCTGTAACCGACACGATTATACATACGAATTTACACATAACGAATACTATGGTACTCCCTTCGAAGTAAATGAGGGAATATCATATGAGGGTGTTAAAGATTATATGCGATCTATTAGTCGTCATACTCCACGTAAGTATCAAGTAGAGGGAGTATACGATGCTTTAAGACATAATAGAAAGCTATTGATATCGCCCACTGCTTCAGGCAAATCATTGATGATTTACTCTCTTGTAAGATATTACGTTGATAAAGAGCAAAAAATTCTTTTAGTTGTTCCAACGACATCTCTCGTAGAGCAGATGTACAAGGATTTTCAGGATTACGGTTGGAATTCTGAGTCATATTGTCACCGCATATATTCAGGTAAAGAAAAAACAAATGAATATCCAGTCACTATTACAACATGGCAATCTGTATATAAACTTCCTCGCTCATTCTTTGAAGATTATAATGTAGTTATAGGAGATGAAGCACATCTCTTTAAGAGTAAGTCTCTTATATCTATAATGACAAAATTGCATCATACTAAGTATAGATATGGATTTACTGGAACTTTAAGTGGTACACAAACTCATCAGTGGGTATTAGAAGGATTATTTGGACCATCTTATAAAGTAACTAAAACTGATGAATTAATGCGACAGGGACATCTTTCTCAATTAGATATTCAGTGTCTTGTTCTTAAACATCCTCCTGTAAAATTCGAAACATATCAAGATGAAATTCAATATCTTATTGAACATGAACAACGAAATAACTTTATAAAAAATTTGACTTTAGATTTAAAGGGTAATACACTGGTATTATTTTCTAGAGTTGAAGCACACGGTCAAGTCTTATATGATTTAATAAATAATAATAAGCAAACTGATCGTAGAGTATTCTTTGTTCACGGTGGCGTTGATACTGAAGAAAGAGAACTAATTAGGGAGATTACAGAAAGTGAAAAAAATGCAATCATCGTTGCGTCCTATGGGACTTTTAGCACTGGGATTAATATTAAGCGGTTGCACAACATTATTTTTGCCAGCCCCTCCAAGTCCAGAATTAGAAACCTCCAGTCCATCGGTAGAGTCCTTAGAAAAGGCAAAGATAAAGTAAAAGCAACCCTTTACGATATCGCTGATGACTGTACACAAAACGCTAGGCGAAATTATACATTAAATCATTTCATAGAACGAATTAAAATCTATAATGAAGAAAATTTTAATTATGAAATAATTACCATACAATTAAAGAAGGAGAAAAAATGATTGAGGACGATTTTTACGGAACAATAAAATTTAAAAACGGCGAAGAAGTATTTGCTAAAGTTGCTGCATCTGATGAAGGTGATAGAACAATGTTGATAGTTCATACACCAGTCATGGTGTCTGAAGTTAAAGTAAAAGGTGGAGTAGTTGGATATAAGGTAGAACCTTGGCTAAAGACAAGTAGAGAAGATATGTTTATTATTAATATGGATAACGTTCTTACATTATCAGAATCATCTGATTTAGAAATGATAGGAATGTATCAGAATTTTCTACATGATTTTCATAAAGACACTCAGAATAATACAAAGCTTAATAGGAAAATGGGATATCTTGCTACTGTAAATGCTGCAAGAGGATATTTAGAAAGAATATATAATGAAAATACTAAAGAACCTAAGAGCTCTCCCGATGAACCCTGACAGAGTTATTGTAATCATAATTTGAGAACTTGTCAAGTAATTGTTTAGGTGTTAAAATACCTACATATGAGTGAGATATCTTATGTTAAAGCCGGGAACTATGGCCAGAAGAAAGAGATCTGAGCATTATGTCAATAATAAGGAGTTCCTTGCTGCTTATCGAAAATTGCGTTCAGTACATACATAATTTTAATCCTGAGAAATCCCAAAATCCTTTTGCTTACTTTACGCAAATTATACATTACGCATTTCTCCGCAGAATACAAAGAGAAAAACGTCAATTAGAAATTAAGAATAAGATACTTGAGAAGTCTGGTTATTCAGAAGTATTTGATAATAACAATACTATAGATGGATCAGGAAGTTTTTCTGAATATAATCAGATAAAAGATTCTGTTCATTCTAAATTACGTAATAATTGAATGAAGATTAGACATGATGCTGAAGTGATTGTTGGGGATTATCCTTTTGCTAATCAATTATATGATGAGTTGGTTCCTATATTGGAAAAATATCCTGATAAACAAAATAGGGAAACAAATGTAAAAGCAGTTATGACAGATTGGTATATAACCACTCCTCAAACTGTAAGATTGAGAAAATTTTTATTAAATGAGGTATCATGCAAACTTCCTATTAATATAATTGGTGATAAAACATTGACTCCTATCTTTAAAGATTTTTGGGCAAATGTTTATCATAAGGGAGATTATGCTGATCCTCATCTACACACTCCTGCTGCGTATTCTTTGGTATATTTTTTGAAATCAAAATGGTTTTATTCTCCTCTTTCTTTTACCAGTTTTAGGCAAAAGATAAGACCCAGAATGGGTAGGTTTATTATTTTTCCATCGTATTTAAGGCATTATGTTCCTAAACATAGATATAATGAGAGTAGAATGACTATTTCTGGAAATTTTTATTATAAAGAAATGGTAAATGATGATTGGTTACAAAATACTGTTATTGAAAAAGTTAGTCTAATATGAAAATAGCCATAATTACTGATCAGCATTTTGGTGCTAGAAAAAATTCAAAACTTTTTCATGATTACTTTTTGAAGTTTTATAATGATGTCTTCTTTCCTCTTTTACATTCAGAAGGTATTACGACCATTGTTGACATGGGTGATACCTTCGACAGCCGTAAAGGTATCGACTTTTCGGCTTTATCCTGGGCAAAGAATAACTATTACGATAAATTAAAGGAGATGGGTATAACTGTCCATACAATTGTGGGCAATCATACGGCATATTATAAAAATACAAATAATGTAAATGCAGTAGATTTATTACTTCGAGAGTATGATAATGTACATGTTTATTCAGAAGCAACAGAAGTAAACATTGATGGTCTAGGGGTGATGATGGTTCCTTGGATTAATTCTGAAAATGAACAAAAGACTTTAAAGGCTCTTAAGAAAACTGAATGTCCAGTTGTAATGGGACATTTAGAACTTAATGGATTTAAAGTTAATAATATGGTGACCATGGATCATGGTACTTGTGCAGATGTTTTCAAAAGGTTTGAAAGGGTTTATTCTGGGCATTTCCATACAAGGTCTCATCAAGAAGATATTCATTACTTAGGAAATCCTTATGAACTATATTGGCATGATGTTGATGAAACAAAAGGATTTCATTTCTTTGATACAGAAACATTGGAGCATACACCTATAGATAATCCTTATCGGATGTTCTATAAGGTGGTTTATGAGGATACTGATTATCAGATGTTTGATACTAGGAAGTATGAAGGTAAGATTTTAAAAGTTATTGTTCGTAAGAAGACAGATAGTAAGAAATTTGAAAAATTTATTGATAAGCTGTATAATTCTAATGTAGCGGAGATTAAAGTAGTAGAAAACTTTGATTTTAATGGATGGTATTCTAATGATTTTGAACCATTCGAATCAGAAGATACTATGTCTATTCTCAATAGATATATTGAGGAATCTGAGATAAATCTTGATAAGTCTAGAGTTCAAAAAGTTCTTCAAGAAGTATATCAAGAGGCATGTGAGTTAGTTTAATGTATATTCTAACAGTCAATGGTAAAGAAAATGATGGAGCATACTCTGTAAAGGATGATGAAGGAAATCAGATTCTTTATTTGTTTGAGGAGGAGGATGATGCATGTAGATATGCTATGATGTTAGAAGATGATGATTATCCTGAAATGCATGTTATTGAGGTTGAGGATGAAGTGATGATTAAGACATGTGAGGTTCATGATTATAACTATACAGTTATAACTGAAAATGACATTGTAATTCCACCAAGCACTAAGAATGATTTTATTTGAAAAAATACGTTGGAAAAATTTTCTAAGTACTGGTAATCAAAATATCGAAGTTGATTTTACAGAACATTCTACTAATTTAATTATTGGTACAAATGGTGCTGGAAAGAGTACTGTTTTAGATGCATTAACTTTTAGTTTATTTGGAAAACCATATCGTAGGATTAATAAACCTCAATTGGTTAATTCAACTAATGAAAAAGATTGTAAGGTGGAAGTTGAATTTTCTATTGGTACAACTGCTTGGAAGATTGCACGAGGAATAAAACCTAATATTTTTGAGATATGGAGAGATGGTAATGTAATGGACCAATTCTCTCATGCTAATGACCAACAAAAATGGTTAGAGCAAAATGTTTTAAAGATGAATTATAAGTCTTTTACTCAAATTGTAATTTTAGGTTCTAGTACATTTGTTCCTTTTATGCAGTTAACTGCTAATAATCGTAGGGAAGTTATTGAAGATCTTTTAGATATTAAAATCTTTTCCTCTATGAATAATATTATTAAGGAGAAGATTCGAACAATTAAAGAAGAGGTTAAGGTCTTTGAACTTAAGAAAGAATCTCTTAAGGATAAGGTTAGGATGCAAGAGGATTTTATTGAGGAATTGGAGACTAGAAGTAAAGAAAATATAGAAGAAAAGAATGGTAAGATTAAGGTCTTACAGGTTGAAGTTGATACTCATATGGAACGTAATGAGTTAACAGATGCTAATATTTCTGAACTTGTAAAGAAACAAGAAGAAGTAACAGGTGCTACAGAAAAGTTACGTACTTTAGGTGATTTAAAAGGGAAGATATCGCAGAAGGTAGCAACCATTACTAAAGAGCATAAGTTTTTCACAGATAATGTAACATGTCCTACATGTACCCAACCCATCGAGGAGGACTTCAGAATAAATAAAATTACCGACGCTCAAAATAAAGCAAAGGAGTTACAAGCTGGTTTTAAACAACTAGAAGATACTCTTAAAAACGAAGAAGAGCGAGAGCGTCACTTTACCCAATTATCTAAGGAGATTACTACCCTAACGCATGGCATTTCTAAAAACAATACTAGGATATCTGGATGTCAACGACAAATCAGAGATCTGGAATCGGAAATTCAAAGAATTACCGAACAACTTGCAAATAGAAATACTGAGCATGACAAGTTAGCAACCTTCAAGGACAATCTTAAAACTACATACGACGAATTATCTTCACGGAAGGACACCATAAACTATAACGCATTTGCGTATGGTTTGCTTAAAGACGGTGGAGTTAAATCCAAAATCATAAAGAAGTATCTACCGCTGATAAATCAGCAAGTTAACCGTTATCTTCAGATGATGGACTTCTACATCAACTTCATGCTTGATGAGGAATTTAACGAAACCGTACAGTCCCCTATTCATGAGGATTTTTCTTATGCTTCTTTTTCGGAAGGTGAGAAAATGCGGATCGATTTAGCACTCTTGTTTACATGGAGAGAAGTTGCTAGAATGAAGAATTCCGTCAATACTAATCTCCTTATAATGGATGAGGTGTTTGATAGTTCTTTGGATGGATCGGGAACTTATGAATTTCTTAAGATTATTAAGTATGTAATTACTGATGCAAATGTTTTTGTAATATCCCATAAGACTGGAATGGAAGATACTTTTGATAAAGTAATACAATTTGAAAAAGTTAAAGGATTTAGTAGATTGTTATGAAAATTTTAGTAACTGGACATAAAGGTTTTATTGGTAGTCATGTTTATGATTATCTTAAGTATGAGTGTGGATATGGTGAGTTAGTAGAGGGGATGGATTTCCCTGATGATATAGGGGACTTTCAAGGACCTGAGGGGATGTTTGCTAAGCATTATGATGTGATTATCCATCTAGCGGCATTTGCTGCTCTTAGGGATAGTATTGAAAATCCTGAGAAGTTCTGGGAGAATAATGTAGAGAAGTCAAAGCCTATCTTTGAGTATTGTAGAAAGAATAATGTAAGACTTTTATATGCCAGTTCTGCAGGAGCACATGGATGGTGGATGAATCCTTATGCTATTACCAAGAAGGTGAATGAAGTACAAGCACCTCCTAATAGTGTAGGGATGCGCTTCTTTAACGTATGGGCCGAGGAGAATAGTAGACCTGATATGTTGTACAGAATGTTGCAGGAGAACACCGCTAAGTACATCACACGGCACAAAAGAGATTATATCCATGTGAATGATGTCTGTCGTGCTATTGCTCATCTTATTCCAAGTACCTTTATAGGACCCATTGATATTGGTACAGGAGAGGCAGTCTCTGTTATGGATATAGCAAAAGCAATGGGTAGGGATTTACCTATTAAGGAGGATACTCCAGGAGAACCAGATAGTTTATGTGCTAATATAGATGATTTAAATAGTCTAGGTTGGTTCTCCACAATTAATATTATGGAGCATCTTAATGGCAACGTTTAGGCATATACCCACTGGTAAAAGATTTTATTTTGTTCACATTCCCAGAACTGCAGGGAGGTTTATTGAAACCAATTTAATGGTTAATAATAATTTTGCGTGGGATGATGATTGGGAGAAGTTTGGAATCAATCAAGTATATCAAAAGTATGATGGAATAGAATTTGGGCATTGGCATCGAGAATATTATGAGAAATATTTGGATGTTGATGATATTCCTCATGTTTCTATTATCAGAAATCCATTGACTAGATTTAAGTCAGCATCTACTTATTTGAAACGGGTATATGGTGATGATATTCAGTCTCAGATGGAGGATCCTATATTGTTTTATTCTTTGCTTAGGAATTATCCTTGTAGTGAATCAGTGAATTGGTTTAGACCTATGGTTGATTTTATCTCTAATAAAACTCATATATGGAAATTTGAGGATGGGTTTAAAGACGAATTTACCAATTGGCTAGGTGGCATAATTGGGGTTGACTTAGAGTTTGATCCTCATATAGAGTATCGTGGTCAGACGGATGAGCATAATAAACTCAGTCTTAGTCTCGATCTTATACATAATCTAAAGGAACTCTATAGGCAGGACATTGAACAATTCTATCCCGAACTGGCAGCATAATTCGGGCAAACCACCGAAGAGAAAGCTGAAACCACAAGCCTTACGTCAAGCACGAGAAAGGCTACAAATTATTAAGAAGCGTTATATGAGACCGTCCAAGAGGCGGTCTTCTAGTATCATAGGTCTATACAACGAAAATACTGATGGCAGTACAGCAAGAAATCAAGTCACAACTGGCAAAGTTGCTTGCTACTGAGGACATTGTAGTAGAACATAAGCGAGTAGATTCTGCTCAGTTTAACGTTCGTACAAGGGTTTTAATCCTTCCTCTTTGGGAGAAAGCAAGTAATGATGTATATGACATGTTGGTTGGACATGAGGTAGGACATGCACTCTTTACCCCTGATGAGGACTGGTGGTTAGAACATGATATTCCTCAGACATTTGTAAATGTGGTAGAGGATGCAAGAATTGAAAAATTGATGAAGCGTAAATATATGGGACTTGCAAAAAGCTTTTATAAAGGATATAGTGAGTTACATGATAAAGATTTCTTTGAGTTAGATGGTCAAAATATTAATAGTCTTAATCTTGCTGATCGGGCTAATTTACATTTTAAACTTTCTTCGATCCTTCCTATATCTTTTTCGTCTATTGAAAAATCGATTATCACTTTAATCCAAAATGCCGAAACGTTTACTGAAACCCTATTCGCAGCAGAAGCGTTATATAATTTCTGCAAGCAGGAATCCAAAAAGGACTCCCAAGAAAACGAACAGAAAGCTGCCTTGGATTTTAAGCAAGACTTTGAAAGTTCTGGCGATCTTGACAATAGTAGCACTCCTGATAGTGAGCCTACCGTTCCTGACACTGATGGCAGTTCTCCTGTGGAAGATAGGAGCGATAGTACTGCTAGCGATGATAGGATGGTTGATTCTGATCCTATTGTAGAAACGGCGGATGCATTAGAGAGTAAACTTAAGGATCTTATTAATAATGAACATGTAGTAGAAAATGTATATGTAGAGGTTCCAAAGGTTAACTTAGAAAATATAATTGTTAGTAACCAAGAAGTTCATAAGTATATTGATGATGATTGGATAAGACAAAATAAAATGTGGGAAGATAGTGAACTTCCTATGAGTCTTAAATTTGATGAGGTAGATGCTGATTATGTACAATTCAAAAGAGAAGCACAAAAGGAGGTAAGTTATCTTGTTAAAGAATTTGAGTGTAGGAAAGCAGCTAGTGCTTATTCTCGTAGTGCTACAAGTCGCACTGGGATTCTCGATACAACGAAGCTTCAGACATATCGATTCAATGAAGACTTATTTAAGAGAGTTACTGTCCTTCCTGACGGGAAAAACCATGGACTAGTCTTTATTTTAGATTGGTCAGGTTCTATGCAATATCTTCTCCAGGATACTCTTAAGCAACTTTATAATTTGATGTGGTTCTGTAAGAAAGTGCAGATTCCTTTTGAGGTCTATGCATTTACATGTGAATGGAATGGTAGTAGATATGAGGGTCCTGTGGGGTTATCTCCTCGTTATGAAGGAAAAGAAGGTTTATTGCATGTCCAGGAAGAATTTAATTTGATGAATTTGTTTAGCAGTAAATTAAATGCTAAAACATTAGAGCATCAAATGATAAACATTTGGCGTATTGCTCAATGTTTTAGAGTGGCATCGATGTATACCTATCCCCAACGTCTAGTTCTTTCAGGAACGCCTCTTAATGAAACAATAATTTCTCTTCATCAACTTCTTCCAAAATTTCAAAAAGATACTGGTGTAGAGAAAGTTCAGTGTGTTGTATTGACTGATGGTGAAGCACATCAACTTCCTTATCGTGTAAGTGTTAAGCGTCATTGGGAAGATGAATCTTATCTTGGAATGCGTAATTGTCATCCAGACCGTACATTTTTAAGAGATCGTAAGTTAGGTAAGACTTATAAAGTAGGTTATGGATATCATGATTTTACTGATATGCTTCTTATTAATTTAAAGGACAGATTTCCTTCTATTAATCTTATTGGGATTAGGGTTCTTAATAATCGTGATGCAAAATCATTTATGAGATTGTATAATTATAAGGAATATGATAGAATGGCAGAACAGTGGAGAAGGACTAAGACTTTTACAGTTTTGGATTCTGGTTATGATGCTTACTTTGCAATGTCTGCTAATAGTCTTGCTGAAGATGCAGAGTTTGATGTTGATGAGGATGCAACAAAAGCTCAAATAAAAAGAGCATTTGTTAAATCCCTTAAGACTAAAAAATTAAATAAGAAAGTCCTTGGCGAATTTATAGAATTGGTGGTATAATCATGACAGCAGAATGGATAAAGGAAATTACTAATTTTCCCACAGAGTATAAAGAGATGATGAGTGGTCGTCTTACTAAGAGACAGATTGAAATTCTGGATGGTGCTGAACTCAAATCTCATGAAGGGATGGTATTTGGGGGAATGTATAGTGATTGGAAGAAACGCAAAGGGTATGAATGATATTAGCGTAATTTCTGATATCTTTACAGAAGAAGAAAGAAATTTGTTTATAAAGAATATACAACCCCTTCTTGTTTCTGGTGAGAAATTTGGTTATAGTGATAGATCATATCCAGGGAAACAAACCCATCCTACTTTACATTTGCATCTAGATTTTGTTGATATTCATAAAATTTTATTAATTAGAATTAAAGAAGATGTTGGATTAAATTTAAAGATATATAAATCTTGGGTTAATTGGACTAATGGAAAGGTTAAAGAACATTGGCATAATCATCCTTGTAGTTGGACTGGTGTATATTATATGAAAACATTTCCATTTTTGAATAATGGAACTTTATTTGAATCTAAATTTATAAGAGTGCCCCAAAATAGTTTATTATTATTTCCTGGTGATTTAATGCATACTGCACCCAAATTTCCTTTTGGGTTAGATAGATATACATGGGCAATGGAATTTGAGTATCATGGACAATAAACCTTACGATGATTCTAATTGGAGAGAAGAGTATAAGGGTTATACCTCTAACCGGTATGAGTTGGACCTGCTTGAGAATGGACCTAAGAGTCTTGCTCAATCATGGATGATGGGTGCATTGCATAATAAGTGGAAGAAGATGAAAGGATATAAGGATCCTGAACCACCTGATTGTCAATCATCCTTACATGAATGGGAGGAGAGTATTAAGAAATATAATTCTCCGGAAGCGTTTGGACCAGGTGGACCATTACAGAATCAAGCAGGAGATGGAACATGCCGATAAAAGAAGTTAATAATTTCCGCCAAGATAGGGGGAATAGTGCAATAGCATTTCAAGTAATTGATGATTTTTTTACTAATCCCTATGAAGTCAGAAATAAAGGTTTAAAATCTCTTAAGGAGCATTGTTGTAAATGTCCTACGGGTGGAAAAGCTGGAGATTTTACTTGGCCTGGTGTTCGAAGTCCTTTACTAGATAATACAAATATTGATAATAGTTTTAAAGATAGGTATATTAATGCAATTAGTCCTTATTTAAAGGAGAAATGTGTAGTAAAGGAATCTTATTTTCAATCTATTGATTATTCTTGGGTATGTGGTTCATTTCATAATGATTATCCTGCTCGTTATACATGTATAACATTTTTAACTCCTCAACCTCATCCTAATTCTGGAACAGAACTTATCGGGATGTATCCTGATGTGCAGTATCGTACTAAAAATATTGAGGAGGTTCCAGTTGCATATCAACTTTTTAAAAGTGATGCATTTGAACCTGTTAAAAGACGCTTTTATAGTTCTGAGAGAAATCCTATACAGAGATTTTTCTTTGAGAAAAAGGTAAAAAGTTATAATTCAATTTTTGACGAAACTTGTATTATTGCTAATAGGTTTAATAGAACTATTGTTTTTGATTCTTGTCTTTATCATAGAGCACAGGATTTTTTTGGTACTATACTTTCAGAATCTAGACTCACTTTAATTTCATTTTGGTATGCCACTTGATAAAGTGTCTATGGATTTATAATATGGATTTATATAGTACTATAATAAGAGTATCGAAACAGATACATTATGCCTTTTGCAATCAAAATGACTGAGGAAGAAATCAACTAAGAAGATAGAAAGATTTAAAGTTGGTCGTGGTAAATGGAATTTACAAGTTACATCAAAAGTAGTAGAAAATATTGAGAATTCTTTTAATGCACCTGCTGTTGAGCCTAAATTAGAACAGAACCTTATTCCAGAAAAAGATGATACCTTCGTCAGCTTTGGTCCTTTTAGCGATATTAAGACCATTCTCAAAACCCATATGTTCTATCCTACGTTTATCACGGGTCTTTCTGGGAATGGAAAAACCTTTGGAGTCGAACAAGCTTGTGCTCAACTCCAGCGAGAACTGATTCGTGTCAACATCACAATCGAAACCGACGAAGATGACCTTATTGGTGGGTTTCGCCTTATTGATGGTAACACTGTATGGCATAATGGACCAGTTATCGAAGCACTGGAAAGGGGAGCTGTCCTCCTTTTAGATGAGATAGATTTAGCATCTAATAAGATCCTTTGTTTACAACCTATTCTTGAAGGTAAAGGTATATTTCTTAAGAAGATTGGTAGGTTTGTTCACCCTGCTTCTGGATTTAATGTTGTTGCAACTGCAAATACAAAGGGTAAAGGATCTGACGATGGTAGGTTCATTGGTACCAATGTATTAAATGAAGCATTCCTTGAGAGATTCCCTGTAACCTTTGAGCAGGATTATCCTTCTCCTAAAGTTGAGACTAAGATTTTAGGTAGAGTTGCTTCTACTTTAGGAGTAACTGATACTGATTTCTGTAAGAGACTTGTGGATTGGGGTGATATCATCCGTAAGACTTTCTATGATGGTGGTATTGAAGAGATTATCAGTACTCGTAGATTGGTACATATCTTACGTGCATATTCTATCTTTAAGAATAAGGCAAAAGCGATACAGGTATGTGTAAATCGTTTTGATGATGAAACAAAACAAGCATTCCTTGAATTATATGACAAGGTAGATGCTGACTTCGAATTTGACAAAGCAGAGGAGGAGGCATATAATGGTTAATGCATGGAGTTTACTTTGGTCAGAAATTAATGGTACTATGGATGAGGATTATCCTATTATGAATAAAAATGATGATGTAACGATTGTGGGAGGTGGTAGTAGTGATACTATTACCTTTACAAGTGATGGTGTAGGTGCAGCAGATACTATTAATATAGGATATCCTATCTTTGGTTCTGCTTCACCAGATACTATTGATTTTGGAGGATCACATGTAAGGGGTGGAATGGGAGATGATCATATTTCTTTTAGTGGAATCGCTGGTACACAGTATGATCATCCTAACTATTATGCGGTAGATGATGTCTACAAGTTTCATTTCCCTGCTACAGAATCAATAGAAAAACCCAAACCAGACTTAAAGGGATCATCTAATCAGAAATATCAAGAGGATAAAGGTATTAGAGATTTGAAGGATTATGTTTCTTCAACTTATCAGGGACATTATACTAATGAGAATTCTGATGTTCAAACTCTTGACCTTATTCATTCTGTAGGAGATGCTGAATCATTTTGCCGCTCTAATGCACTTAAGTATTTGAGTCGTTATGATAAGAAGGGATCGGCAAAGAATGATATACTAAAGGCAATGCATTATTGTCTACTCCTTTATTATTTCAGCGGCAACACTCAAGAACCTGATTACACTAACACTCGTTATGAAACTTTCTGATAACACTCTTTCATTACTTAAAAACTTTTCAACTATTAATCAATCTATTCTTTTTAAGCAGGGAAATAAACTCCGCACAATTAGTGTGATGAAGAATATTCTTGCAGAAGCAACGATTGATGAGGAATTACCAAAAGATTTCGGTATCTATGATCTTAATCAATTTTTAAATGGAATGGGTCTCCATCAGAGTCCAGAATTGGATTTTGCTAATGATTCTTATGTGGTAATGAAAGAAGGCAAGATGCGTTCTAAGTATTTCTTTGCAGAAGCTAATGTTATTGTTACCCCTCCAGACAAACCTCTTAATCTTCCTAGTGAAGATGTTACTTTTGACTTGAGTACAGATCAATTGGATAAGTTACTTAAGGCAGCAGCAATATACCAACTTCCTGATTTGTCGGTGGTGGGTGAGAATGGAGCAGTAAAACTTCTGGTACGTGATAAGAAGAATGATACTTCAAATAGTTTTGATATTGCTGTTGGAGAGACAGAATCGACTTTCTCTTTCAACTTTAAGGTAGAGAATATTAAGATTCTTCCTGGAACTTATGAGGTTGTGGTATCTCAAAAACTTCTTTCTCGTTTTAATAGCAAAAATTATGATTTAACTTATTACATAGCATTAGAACCTGATTCTACATTCGGATGAGAAAAATCGACCCTAATGAGTATATGATTGATGGATGGGATCAGCAAT
>LUML01000014.1_pt1 | contig 29297 bp, 32 predicted proteins | sample 729661 | NCBI WGS metagenome assembly LUML01 (sample SAMN03860264, study PRJNA289734) | marine metagenome | biome: seawater column; feature: ocean; material: water; isolation source: Red Sea water column Station 22 - depth 10m | place: Saudi Arabia: Red Sea | collected 2011-10-15 | depth 100 m | reverse complement strand
GGTTCTGGTTGTTGTGGTTCAGGTTCTGGTTCTGGTTCTGGTTGTTGTGGTTCAGGTTCTGGTTCTGGTTGTTGTGGTTGTTTAATTTCAGAAAGTGATGGCACGTCTATGTCTTTAGATTCAAAAACATTTTCAAGGAATGTTTTCTTATCAAATTTTACAATATCATCATATTCTTGTCCTACTCCAACATAGATAATCGGAGAAGATGTTACTTTAACAATAGATAATGCTGCACCGCCTCTAGCATCAGCATCACTTTTTGTTAAAATTGAACAATCAAATTTTACATGATTATGAAATTCACGTGCTTGATTTACAGTATCATTTCCTGCTAAAGAGTCACCAACAAAGATTTTCATGTCAGGCTTTACAACTTTAGTGATTTTTTCAATTTGTTCCATTAAATTAGAGCTAGTTTGCATTCTGCCTGCAGTATCTACCAATACACAATCGACTTTGTGAGATTTTGCATACAAGACAGCGTCTTTTGCGACCGCTGCAGGGTCAGAACCATAATTTTGTGCAATGATTTTGAGATTTAGTCTATTCGTATGTTCACGTAATTGCTCAATTGCACCTGCACGATAAGTATCTGCAGCAGCAATAGCCAAAGAAAATTTTTCATTTTTTAAGAGATTTGCCACTTTTGCAAGGGAAGTTGTCTTACCAGTTCCATTAATTCCAACAAAGACTACGATAAATGGTTCATTTGAGTCCTTTTTCTGATTAATCCTGTCAATTAAATCAACATGACCAGCATTATCAAATGTCTCACTAATGTATTCAATTAAACTTTGTTTGACAAAGTTTTGTATGTTTTTCTTCTCTACTCGGGAGCCAATTATTTTTTCTTTTAGACTATCTTTGATAGAATCAATTACTTCTGTGGCTACATCAGATTCAAGTAAGTTAATTTCTAATTCAAATAATACATCTTCAATGTCTTTTTCATTAAGATCTTTTTCACTAAACCCAGTCGATACATTAGAAAATGCTTTTTTTAGATTATCAAACATATTATTGCGGTTTGTTTTGTGGAGGTTGCATAATTTGTTGCATTTGTTGTTTTCCTTGTTCTATATTTGCTGCAATTTGTTGACGTTGAGAATTAGTTTCTTGCAATGCAACTTCTAATTCTTTAATTTTTGATTCTAAATAATTTAGTGCAGAGTCATGGTCTTTTTCAATTGCAACTCCAGCACCTACATTTACTACAATTTTCTCATCAGGCATGGATTTAGTTTTGATAAAAGTGCCCATTCCAATAGGTACCAAACTTTCTGAATCCGGATTTGCTTTTAATTCTTGAATTGATTTTATTGCAGAGTTTGCATCACGGATGATATTGACTATTGAATTTTCTTTTTGAGATAATTCTGCAAACATATTTTCAAGCATTTGCATTTGTTGTAGCAATTGTTGTGCTTGTTCTTCACTCATGAATTTGAATTAGACTAACTGTATAAAAATTAGAGTTTTTAGAAATAAAAGAAAAAAGAGAAGAAAATTACTTTGCTTTTGAGAATCGGTCGTTTACCTCATCCCAGTTGATGACATTCCACCAAGCAGCTATGTAATCAGGTCTTTTGTTTTGATACTTGAGATAGTATGCATGTTCCCAAACATCTAATCCTAAAAGAGGGACTAAACCTTCAGTTCTTGGACTAGTTTGATTTGGCATTGCCTTGTATTCGACTTTGCCAGAGTTTGGATTGTATACAAGCCAACCCCATCCGCTTCCTTGAATTGGAGCTGTTTTGCTAGAAAATAGTTCTTTAAATTCAGCAAATGATCCAAAGGAATCATTGATGGCATCAGCGATTGCACCAGTTGGTTCACCACCACCATTTTGTTTCATACTGTTCCAAAACAGTTTATGGTTATCATAACCTCCGCCATTGAAGTTAATGGCGCCCTTAACGTCGTCAGGGACTTGATTGATGTTTGACAAGATTTCTTCAATGTCCTTTTCTTGTAATTCAGGACTAAGTTTTTCCAATGCACCATTCATCCCATCAGTATATTTTTGATGGTGTTTTGAATGATGAATTTCCATTGTTTGTGCATCAATGTGAGGCTCTAATGCATCGTATGCATAAGGCATCTCAGGAAGTGTGTATTTTCCCATAAAGTTTCAGAGTTTAGATGCAATTTATTGTTTTTCTAAAGGAATTATTACTGATTAAAAAAAATAGATACTATGAGAAACTTTTTGCTTTTTTCTTTACTATTGGGAGTGACATTCTCATTTGTTATTGTAAATTTTATAGATTTTCAAGATGATTTTCAATTATTACTAGATAATAGTGGCCCATACATTGGAGTAGAATTTCCAAAGCAATTAGGTTTTACAGGTGACGGAATAAAGATAGGAGTTATCGATACAGGCATTAATCTAAATCATCCTGATTTTTTTAGTCAAGACGATACACCGAGATTCTCCAAAGGATATGATTTTGTTGAAGGAGATGATATTCCTCAAGATACAAATGGGCACGGAACGCAAGTAGCAGGAATTATTGCTGCAAACGGTCAGCTTAAGGGTATAGCACCTAATGTAGAAATTTTTTCGTACAGAGTATCATCAGATGGCGAATCAGTTCCATCAGATTTGATTATCAAAGCAATTAATCAAGCAGTAGAAGATAAAGTCGATATCATAAACATTAGCCTTGGCGTAAACATGACACATAACAAAATAGATCAGGCAGTCAATAATGCAATTAAACAAGGAGTAGTGGTAGTTGCCGCTGCAGGAAATAGTGGACCGGATGAAAGTACTATTGGAAGTCCAGCAAGAAATCGCTTGGAACAGACACAATATCAGATCCAATTTCTGCAGAAATTGTATTTGCCAAATATAGTAGAGAAAATGATTTTGAAGGAATTGATGTAAAAGGAAAAATTGTTCTTGCAGAACGAGGGGGAGAAGAAGCTGACGAGATTGTATTTTTCTCAGATAAGGAGATTTTTGCAACAAAAAACGGTGCCAAAGGATTAATCGTTTACAACAACCAACCTGGAATATTTTTTGGTGAATTAATTCATGAATATGTTAGTGAGGATTACTATCCCACAATACCTACAGTTTCAATGACAAGAGAAGAAGGCTTAGAATTAAGAAAAATCATAGAAACAGAATCATCAGCTATATTCAATGTGTTTAATCATCCTGACTTTATTGCAACATTTAGTTCAAGAGGACCTGTGTCTCCATTTTACATGAAACCAGACTTGGTTGCACCAGGAGTTTTTGTAAATACAACATCTCTAAAAAATTACTACAACATAACAAGTGGGACAAGTTATGCTGCACCACATGTTGCAGGTTCAATTGCATTACTTTTAGAAAAGAATCCGGAATTCACACCTCATGAAATAAAGTCAATACTTGTAACAACTTCAGATGTAATTACAGACCAGTACAAAGATGAATTTGGATTTAACGAAGGTGGAGCAGGAAGAATTGATCTAAAAAAGGCCTTTAGTTCAGAATTAATTTTTGAGCCATCAAAGTTGATGTTCAATCTATCGGAACAAAAATCCTCCGAAGAATATGAGATTATGATTAGAGGAATAAACAATATGGTAGATATTCAAAAAGTAGAGTTTTCAGAAATTGATAATATTGAATTTGATTATAGGGTTGAGAATTCATCATTATACATTACTTCAAAATTAATTGATAGTAAAACAGGTGATTTTGAGACTAGAGCATTCATTACTCAAAATGACATAATATATCAAATTCCAATCGTGATTAAAGTTAGTGAGGCATCAATAGTAATTTTAGAAAAAGAAAATGAGTTAACATTTCAAGTTAAACGTCCAATTGATTGGGAGTATGCAAAGATTACCGTAACAAATAGTAAAACGTTTGATGAACGAACCATTTCAATAACTCCAAAAAAATTTGACAGTCTAAAATTGTACGATGCAGGAAGATATTGGATTGAAGCAAATGTGAGAAACAGTTCAGGTACATTTGATGTCTTTGAGTTTTATGATATCAAAGAAGATTTGAGTGAACAAAAACCAATTGTAGAGAATTCAGTGTTACCAGAACGTGCATTAATAATTTTAGGAATAATATTTACAATTGTAATAATTGTAGGATTGAAGTTTAGGAAAAGAAATTATTGAATTTGAGGTCCGGCTTCTTTAATTTCAGGTGAGGCATCTTTGAATTTTGTAAAGTTTTCACTAAACATCTGTGCCAATTTTTTTGCTGATAAATCATAGGAGTCTTTGTCAATCCATGTATTTTTTGGGTCTAATACATCAGAAGGTACTCCCGGACATTCGGTAGGAACGTCCAGATTGAATGTATCATCATGTCTGAATTTTATCAAGTCAAATTTACCAGTCAATGCAGCAGTAACCATTGCACGACTATACTTTATGCTAATTCTTTTTCCAACACCATATGGACCACCAGACCAACCAGTGTTGATGAGATAAACAACTGTATTGTGTTCAGATATTTTCTCTCCTAACATTTTTGCATAGACAGATGCTGGACGAGGCATAAATGGCGAACCAAAGCATGCTGAAAATGTTGCCTTTGGTTCTTTAATTCCACGTTCAGTTCCAGCAAGTTTGCTTGTATAACCTGACATGAAATGAAACATTGCACTTTCTTTTGTTAATTTTGAAACAGGTGGTAAAACACCTAATGCATCAGCGGTCAAAAATATTATGACTTTAGGATGACCACCTACACTTGGAATTACAGCACCTGGAATGTAATCAAGAGGATATGCTGCACGTGTATTTTCAGTTAAACTTCCATCATCAAAGTCAGGCTTTAGAGTATCTTTGTTTACTACAACATTTTCTAAAACTGCGCCAGATTTTATTGCGTTCCAAATTTGTGGTTCGGCTTCTTCGTTAAGATTGATACATTTTGCATAACATCCACCTTCGAAATTAAAAACTCCGCTTTCAGACCAACCATGTTCATCATCACCAATGAGCATACGTTCAGGGTCTGCAGATAAGCTTGTTTTTCCAGTGCCAGATAAGCCAAAGAACAATGCAGTATCACCATCTTTACCAATATTTGCAGAACAGTGCATTGGGAAGACATCTTTTTTTGGCATAAGATAGTTCATGACACCAAACATTGATTTTTTCATCTCACCGGCATAGTTTGTTCCACCAATGAGAACAATTTTCTTTGAAAGATTAATCAAAATGAAGACATTAGTTCTGGTTCCGTCAATTTCAGGAATTGTTTCAAAGTCATTTAAACATACGATGGTAAAGTCAGGCTCGTGTGATTCTAATTCTTCATTTGATGGTCGAACAAACAATTGTCTACAAAAGAGATTTTGCCATGCATGATCATTAATTACACGAATTGCTAATCGATTTTGAGTATCAGCGCCTACAAATCCATCAAAAACATACAAGTCTTTTCCTTCTGCATGTTTTTTCATTTTTTCAAATATTGAATTGAATTTTTCAGTTGGGAATTGTCTGTTGACATCACCCCAATCAATGGTTTCGTGGGTTTCATCATCATAAATGATGTATCTATCTTGAGGAGAACGGCCGGTATATTTTCCAGTTTTTACAGAAAGGGAGCCAGTTGAGGTAAGCATTCCTTCATTCGTATTAACTGATTGTTCTACCAATTTTTCAACAGAGAGATTTCGATAAATGGACTTCGGAGTGATTCCAAATGCCACTAATTGGTCATGCACTTTTGAACTTGTGTTAGACATGTTAGAAAATCCCCTCAAAGTTAGTTTTTAGTGTCATATCTACGGATCCTTGGGAAAAATCGAATGTTATTATCTCTTTCTCAGATCCAAATTTGTCAGAGTTAGATACGTATTTATGTTAAATTTCAAGGTTTAACTCTATGCCAATAAACAAAGAAAAGCTTCAGGCAAGAGAAGAAGCTAGAGTTAGTAGACCAGAATTTATTCGTCCAGAAAGCTGGAGGTACAAAAGATTAGAAACTAACTGGAGAAAACCAAAAGGAATTGATAATCATCAAAGAAAACAAAAAAGTCGTGGTCGTCCAGGATTGGTAAAGGTAGGATACGGCACACCAAAAATTGCATATGGATTACACCCATCAGGTTATACAGATAATTTAGTACATAATGTAAATGATTTAGAAAATCTTAATCCAAAAGAAGATGGAATTAGATTTGGCCATAGTGTTGGTGCAAAAAAGAGAAGAGAAATTATGAAAATTGCAATAGAAAAGAAATTCAAAGTCTTTAATGCGAGAGTGAGTCAAAATGCCAGTTAATCTAAAATCAAAAAAGAGACTAGTCTCAAGAATTGCAGGAGTTGGAGTACACCGTGTTAGATTTAATGAAGAACACTTAGACGATATTGCAGATGCAATCACTAGAGATGACATCAGAAGCTTGATGACAGCAAATACAATTACAATCAAATCATTTACAGGTACATCTCACGGAAGAGCACAAACCAAACGAATCCAGAAAGCAAAAAGAGGAACAAAACAAGGTTCCAAAAAAGGTCGTAAAGGTGCACGTGTAGGTAAGAAAACCGTTTATGTGAACAAAGTACGTGCCTTGAGATATTTACTCAAAGTTTCAAAGGACAGAAAAGAAATCACAAATGATTCATTCAAGAAAATTTACAAAAAAATTGGCGGTAATACAATTAGAAACAAAGCACATCTAAGAACTGTTATTGCTGAAGAAATTACTACACAAAAATCTTAGAAACGAAATAGATTTTTTTTAAAATCTGAAATTTTATCATTGTTAATTTCTAATCCTTCTTTTGATAACATGTGCTTTTTTCTTTCTGTCCCATATGCATACCCACCAACAGTTCCATCAGACTTTACAACTCTGTGACATGGAACAATGACAGGGAAAGGATTGTTCTTCATAATTTGACCAACCACTCTTTGGCCATTTTTTAGATTAATTGCTTTTGCAAGATCTCCATATGTGGTTACATAACCAGAAGGCACCTCCAACAATTTTCTATAAATTTTTTCTTCTATTTTCAAAGTTTTACAACCTCTAGTTCTGTAGTAGAAAGAAGATCAAGTAAAGGTTGTTTATACCTTCCAAGACTTTTCCAATCTAGTAATGCAGCTTTTGCGCCACGATTTTGTGCAATTATGTGTTCAAACAATTGAGGATTAAGAAATTCTAATGCATGTTTTGGCATTACTGTTCCTAAACCATATTTTCCAAATAGTAGTTCTTTTGTGAATTTTTCAGAATAATGAGTACCGCCAAAACAAATTGCGAAAGGAAATGAGACAGGTTCTTGTTCATAGGTATCTACTACTAATTTTGCCACAGACGAACACAAAGACTCATCATTCCACTGAGATTCGGTTGTTCCAATCTCTACAAATATTGAGGGTTTTTTGAGATGTGTAGGTCCATGATGAGTAGCCTCGATAGTAATTTCAAAATCTGAAAATGAATCATGTACATTCCAAAGATTTTGCATGTATCGTTTTTGGAAATTTGTATATGGAATTGCAATCTCTTTGTTATTTCCTCCAAATTTCGCCTCATCAAAGTTTCCCGTACTATGGCACGTTAATGCAAGGGTTCCCGATTCAGCAGCATGTTTTGATAAAAATACAAATCCATCATAATCATATTTTTCATCTAACCAATCTGCAGAGATTGCAGGAGAGTCAATTTCTATCAAATCAAAATTTTTTCCACGAAAGACATCACCATCTTTAGTCATATCCTGTGAGATGAATTTGGCCATATTATGACCAGCAGGGTCATTTTTGAATGCCACCAGTAAATCCATGAATAAAAGATATATTGACACATTATTATTTTTCATTATAATTTGAACCCAAGACTTATGCTCAAGAATATAGTTAACACTATAAAATTAACAAAGAAATCCGATAAGGAGGTCTACAAACAGCACATGCGACTCGTTTTGTTTGGATTTGCCACAGTAGGACTACTAGGATTCGGTATTCAATTCATCTTTTCAAACATTGCACCAAACATGGTTTTCAAATAGAGATAGAAAATGTCAGAAACAACCAATTCCCACTTATTTGCACTTAGAACCACCGGAGGTCAAGAAAAGGTCGTTTTGAGACAATTAGAAGCAAAAATGAGAAGCGGTGAACTAGATGTTCAATCAGTCCTAATTGTTGAGAACTTGAAAGGATATGTCGTTATTGAAGCAAACGATCCACAAGTCATGTTTATGGCAACTCAAGGATTGAGACATGTAAAAGGACAATTAAGAGGAGAGTTAGAATTTAGCGAAATTGAAAGTTATCTTGTAAAGAAATCCACAGTTTCAGAATTAGCAGTTGATGGAACAGTAGAAGTAATTGGCGGACCATTCAAAGGAATGAAAGCAACCATTACAAGAGTTGATCACGATAAAGAAGAAGCTACAGTAGTTTTACTAGATGCTCCATATCAATTACCAGTAACAGTAGATGCAAACTATCTCAAACCGGTTGCATCATAGGAAGGAATAAATCATTAAAAAAGAGACGAATTTCAAATGGGCGATAAACAATCAATTTCAGCACAAGTAACAGGAGGAGAAGCTTCTGCAGGTCCTCCACTAGGTCCAGCACTTGGTCCACTTGGAGTAAACATCATGGAAGTTATCAACAAGATTAATGAAAAAACTGGTGACTTTAAGGGAATGAAAGTTCCAGTCACAGTTAGTGTTGACACAGATACAAAAGAATGGGACATTGATGTTGGAATTCCATCAGCATCTGCACTAATTCTCAAAGAGGCAAACATCCAAAAAGGTTCTGGCACTTCTGGCACAGAATGGGTTGCTGACATCGGAATGGAAGCAGTAGTCAAAGTTGCAAATGTTAAACTCGAAACATCATATGCATCCGAGCTTAAATCAGTCGCAAAACAGATTATCGGAACATGCCAATGTCTAGGCATCAAAGTAGAAGGCAAAACACCAAAAGAGATTACTGTCGAGGTTAATGACGGTAAATGGGACGAAAAATTACAGACTAGTTAGAAAGATACATCGGAGACTTTTCAGTTCTTTCCAATTCAACAAAGGTTTCAGTATTCTGAATTCCATCAATTTTCCCAATTTTGTCCACTACAATATTGTGTAATTGTTCAAGATCTTCAGCTAAGGCACCAACCATCAAATCAAATCTACCAGTTACCTCAATGATTCGGTCAATTTCTGGGATTTTCAATAGATTTTCATGAATTTCTGTCTTAAATTTTGGGTCTCGGTTTATTCCAACATACGCTTTTACACCAAATCCTAATTGAGATTCATCAATATCTATGGTGAATTTCTTTATCATTTTCTTTTTTTGCAGACGTTTGATTCTGCTGTACAAAACAGATGCATTGATGTTGAGTTTTTTTGCCAAAAGTGGAATAGAGATACTTCCATCTTTTTTTAATTCAGATAATAGTTTAAGATCAAGGTCATCTGCTTTAGCCATTTTCTTAAATTTAGTAAATTTTAGTAGTAAATGTAAGTTTTGCCAGAAACATCTAGAATTTTGCTAAAATTTGGATAAAGATGTGTCAATATTGAAAAAATAATGGTCCCGGAAATTATTTACTCTAAACGATAATAAGTGAGGAATTAAGGTTTTTGACATGGTTAACGAGTCTGAAATCGTCACATTAATCCAAGAAGCAAAGAAAGGAGAAAAAGAAAGAAAGTTCAAAGAATCACTTGAGCTTTACATCACCCTAAAAGATATTGATGTCAAAAAGGGATTTGCACTAAATGAGGTAATTCAACTACCAAACCAAATGTCAAAACCAGCAGCAGTTTGTGTCATGGCTTCAGGAGATATGGGACTAAAAGCAAAAGAAGCAAAAGCAGACGAAGTTTTAGATAATGATAATGTAAACAAATTAGCAGAAGATAAGAGAGCATCACGAAAATTAATCAACAAGTACGACTTTTTCCTAGCAGATACAAAACTAATGCCTGTAGTAGGTAAATCATTAGGACAACTTTTAGGACCTAGAGGAAAAATGCCAACACCAGTACCATTTAACGCACCAATAGAATCATTCCTAAGTAGATTTAAAACATCAATTAGAGTTAGAGTAAAAAATTCACTTTCAATTTCATGTAAAGTTGGAGATTCAGAAATGGACGAACATCAAGTTGCTGCAAATGCAATGGCAGTAATTAACAACTTGAAAGGAAAATTGCCAAACGGTGACAAGAACATTAGAAAGTATATGATTAAGACAACAATGGGAAAAGCAGTAAAACTAGATCATAAGGTGACAAAATAAAATGCATGAGAATAGAACAACATATCCAAAAAAGAAGACACAGATGTATCAACAGCTACAAGAGCTTCCAAAAAAATACAATGTCATAGCTCTTGTAAGAATGGAAAAAGTTAGAGCATCACAATTACTTCCACTAAGAAAGAAACTTCAGGGTGAAGTTGAAATATTTAGTGTTAAAGATAAAGTTGCAAGATTAGCTTTAGAAAAAGCTGGAGTAACAGGAGTAGACAAATTTATTGACAAACTAGAGGGACAGTGTCTTTTCATGTTTACAAACATGTCACCATTCAAACTCAATGTTCTTTTAGGAAAAAACAAAGTTATGCTATTTGCAAGAGGTGGAGATAATGCAAGCATGGATGTTGTCATTCCACCAAAGAATACTGGAATTGCACCAGGACCAATGTTAACTGACTTTAAAGAAAATAATATTCCAACAAAGATTGACCAAGGTACAATCTGGATTATGAAAGAGACAGTACCTGTCAAGAAAGGAGAACCAATATCTGAAAAACTCGCAGGATTATTGACTAAACTAGACATTAAAGCAATTGAGGCAGGAATTGTTCTCAATTCAGCACTAGAAGAAGGATTAGTCTATCAACAAGAAGAGATGATTATCGATGTTGAGAAATTCAGAAATGATTTGGCACAAGCCCATCAACAAGCAGTTTCACTTTCAATCGAAGCAGCATACATTACTGCAGATAACATTGAACAAATATTAGCAAAGGCAGCACAATCAGCCCGTTCTGTTTCAACTGAAGCAGGATATATGACTGAAGACACCAAAGAACAAATCTTACAAAAGGCACATGGACAAGCACAAGGCGTCGCTTCTAAAGCAAAAGACTACACACCTGCATAATTAACTACTTTTTACCTTAGGCAAGTTCCAATTATACTTCATTGCAACCATTCTTAGTCCAGTAGCCAATAATAGTCCAGATATTGTTCCTGCATACACATCATTTGTGAGAAATATCACAATGTAGAATACAGATGCACCTAGAAAACTGGCTGATGCATACAATTCTTTGACAAATACTATAGGAGTTTGGCTAACAAACACATCACGTAATATTCCACCACCAATAGCAGTAAGCATTCCAGAAAGCACGATTACAAGGAAGTTCATTCCAAACATGTTATAGGCAAAAGTTGCACCAATTACAGTAAAAACTCCTAATCCAATAGCATCAAATTTCAAAAATACGTTCCAGTGCTTTTTCATTTTAGAGTGCAAAAGGAAGATTACAATAGCAGATACAACAGTAATTATGACATATGAAGGATCAATTAGAGAATTTGGCAAGTCCTTACCAAGAATGACATCACGTATTGTACCGCCAGCAACGCCTGTAATTGTAGCAAGAATGATTATTCCTACAATGTCGGCTTTGTGTTCAATGGCCTTGAATGCACCAGTTACAGCAAAAGCCATTGTTCCAAATAGATCTAAGATGTAAATGAAAAACTCAATTGACAAAGATGAATCTGCCAAACCAATTACAATAGAATCTAGTCACTAATAACGTTGAAAAGGTTTTGAGGATAGTTTAGCCGAATAGAGAGGATAAGCCTTCCATTGCTGCTTCTTCTTGTTTCTCGCTTGGTGGTTCTGCTTTCTTTTCTTTCTTGTCGTCTCCACCTTCTGCTGGAGCGTCTGCTGCTGGTGCTGCTGCTGCGGCAACTGCTACAGGTGCTGCTTTGATTGCCTCTTCGATGTTAACATCGGCCAATGATGCTACAAGTGCTTTAACTTGGGCTTCGTTGACTTCGGCGCCGGTTGCTTTAACTACACTAGTAACGTTTGCTTCGTTAACTTCTTTTTCGAGTTTGTGCAACATCAATGCAGCGTAAACATATTCCATGTACAAAAAAGCCGTCAGGCATAATAAAAAGCTATCAGAATTTACCCTTAGATCAGAATTTTTAGGCTTCTGCAAACAGAATAGAGGTTTTTCTTCAGGTCTTTATCATAGAGATTCTCCATCTTTTGTTTTAGGATTCTCTTGGCATGATCTTGTTCTGTACCAGGTGGCAAAGAAAGTACATTATTGATTAGTTCAGATAGAGATTCTCGAATCCAGCCATCAAAGACGGTGAAAATCTTTTTTGAGATAAATTCTACTTTTTCAGCTTCAATATCAATAACATCGGTGAAGTTTTCATACTCGATTCTATAGATTAAAGCAAAAATACAGTTCTCAGAGGAAGGATCTGTTAGAATTTCTTTTGAACGTGGACCGGCTTTTCCTTGTGAGACTTTATTTTTTAGACCAACAGGATTTACGATAAAACCATTCAGACCGATTTTATTTCCATCAACACCTGTAACTGTTCCAAATACGATGTTATGAAAATCTCCTTCTTCATCTTTTCGAGATGTAAATACAAAATCTCCTTCTTTAACTTCTCCTTTTTTTCTTCCGAACATGAATTGCTTCACATTTTTCTATATTTAACGGTTGAATCGACAGTCCTTAATATCGGCACTAGGTCAAAAATTTAGTGAATAAAAAAGAGATTCTCGACAAGTTTTCAGCAGATCCACAAAGATACTACAACGTTAATCTTTTCGAAGATCAAGGATTTGAACGAAAATCATGCAAGACTTGTAACAGATATTTCTGGACTTTGGATGCAAATAGAGACAAATGTCCAGATCATTCTGATGATACATACTCATTCATTGGGGAACCACCAACATCAAAGAGATTCGATTATACACAATCATGGAAAGAAGTAGAATCATTTTTCGTGAAAAACAATCATACTTCAATTAACAGATATCCAGTTGTATGCAGATGGAGAGATGACCTTTACTTTACAATTGCATCAATTGTTGATTTCCAAAGAGTCATGGGAAGTAAAGTGACATTTGAGTTTCCTGCAAACCCACTTGTTGTACCACAGACATGTTTAAGGTTCAAAGATTTAGAAAATGTTGGTGTTACTGGAAGACATTTCTCATCTTTTTGCATGATAGGACAACACAGCATACCAAATGAAAGTGGATATTGGAAAGATGAGTGTGTTAATTTAGATTTTAATTTGTTAACACAGCAATTTGGAATTGATAAAAAAGAAATTACATTTGTTGAAGATGTTTGGGAAGGCGGAGGTTCTTTTGGTTCGTCATTAGAATATTTTGTTAGAGGTTTAGAGTTAGGTAACGCAGTTTTTACAGAATTTCAAGGTGACCTTTCAGATTACAAAACACTTGATCAAAGAATTATTGACATGGGTGCAGGTCTTGAGAGATTTGCTTGGATTACAATGGGAACACCAACTGCATACGATTGTTGCTTTGGTCCGATTACTGAAAAATTAATTCAGGATGCAGGGATAGATGCAAATTCTTCAGTACTTGTTCCATATTTCACCGAAATTGCAAAGAATTTGGAATTGTATGATGATTTATCCCAAGTGAGAAAAAATGCCATAAAATCTACGGGATTATCAGATGAACAGATTAACCGCATTATAACACCACTAGAAGGAATTTATCTAATAATTGACCATATCAGAACACTAATCTTTGCAATTTCAGATGGCGCACTTCCTAGCAATGTCGGAGGAGGATACAACCTTCGAATAATGCTACGAAGAATTGTTTCAACTATGGACAGATTAAAGCTAAAATTTGATTTGGATGAAATAATCGACATACAGATTGATTATTTGAAAAATACATACCCAGAATTAGAAGATACACGAGACGATGTAAAAGAGATTATTTCAATTGAGGCAGGCAGATACGATAGTTCAAAACAAAGAATGCAGAAAATTGTTAGTAAATTAGACAAAGAACCAAGCGTAACAGATTTGATAAGACTTTACGAATCTGATGGAGTAACTCCAGAATATCTAAAGGAAATGAAAGTAATTTCAGAAATTCCATCGACATTTTACGCAAAGCTTTCTGATTTGCACCAGTCAAAGAAACAAAAAGAGCAGTTAACCTTGCCACTAGAAGGAATTCCAGATACAGAACTTTTGTTTTATGGTGACGACCCAAGAGAGTTTAGTGCAAAAGTTTTGAAGGTGTTTGATAATTTTGTAGTTCTAGATAAAACTGGATTTTATGCAAGAGGTGGAGGTCAAGAACCAGATCATGGAAAGATTGCAGAATGTGACATAGTGGACATTACAAAACACGGTAACATAGTAGTTCATGAAATTAAAGGAGAAATTCCAAAAGAAGGCGAAACAGTTTCGTGTGTAGTTGATTCAACAAGAAGAGATGGCATAACAAAAAATCATACAAGCACTCACATCATAAATACATCAGCAAGAAGTGTGTTAGGTTCATGGGTATGGCAACATTCAGCATTCAAAGAAGCCGACCATGCAAGATTAGACATTACACATCATTCTGCATTAACAGATGAAGATGTTTTAAAAATTGAACAGGCAGCAAACGGAATTATTGAAAAATCCATACCAGTGAAGATAGAAAATTTTGACCGCGGTACAGCAGAACAAAAATATGGATTTAGAATTTATCAGGGAGGAGTTGTGCCTGTAAAATCAGTTAGAATTGTATCAATTGGAGATTTAGACATAGAAGCATGTGGAGGAACACATGTAGCAAACACATCAGATGTTGAACAAATCAAAATTACAAGAACAAAAAGAATTCAGGACGGAGTCGTAAGGATTGAATTTGTTTCTGGAGATGGGGCAAAGGAGTTTGTAAAAAAGAAGCAAGTAGATTCAGAAAATAAAGAAAAAGAAGAGAAACTAAGAGAACAAGAAAAAGAGCGTAGATTAGAACAAAGACAACTTGCCAAAGAAAGAATTCCTGTAATAGCAAAATCCCTGTTAGAATGTAAACAAGGTTCAGTAACGATAGATGACATCACAATGGAATTAGCAGAATCTGGAAAAGCAAACTTTTGTTATTCAACAAGTGACAACTATGATGATGTGTTCCACATAGGATTAGGTGAAACACTTTGTAAGACTGATCCAAAATTGGTATATTGCGGATTGTTTGAGCAAGGAGAAAAAGTTCGAGTTATTGTTTATGCAGGCGAAGACATCTCAAAAGAGAAAAGTGCAGGAGAAATTGTCAAGAGTATTTCTCAGATTTTAGGAGGAGCAGGTGGAGGAAGTCCAAAATTTGCCCAAGGAGGAGGAACCGACAAGTCAAAAAAAGAAGATGCAATTAAAAATGCGAAGTCCATGATTATCCAATAGGTAAACAAGATGGAGATTAACTGGAATCAAATTGATGAGAAATGGAGAAGCAAGTGGCAAGAAGCTAAAGATTTTGAAACAAATCCAAATGATAAACCAAAAAAATTCATTACAGTAGCATATCCATATCCAAACTCACCTCAACACATAGGACATGGTAGAACATACACGTTAGCAGATGTTCATGCAAGATTTTACAGAATGAAGGGATACAACGTATTATTTCCAATGGGATTCCATTATACTGGAACTCCTGTTCTTGGAATGGCAAAAAGAATTGAAGCAGGTGAAAAAGAAATTCTTGATGGATTACGAAACATATACCATGTTCCAGAAGATGCAATCAAGACATTTGTTGAACCAATAAAAATTGCAGACTATTTTCATGAAGAAATAAAGTCTGGAATGATTGAGATGGGCTACTCTATTGACTGGAGACGAGAATTTACAACAATAGTTCCAGGTTATCAGAAATTTATCGAATGGCAGATTACTACATTACGTGACAACGACAGGATTATTCAGGGTTCACATCCAGTAGGATGGTGCCCAGTTGATCAAAATCCAGTATCACAACATGATACAATGGGAGATGTCGAACCAAAGATTAATGATGAAAACTATCTTGTAAAATTCAGACTAGATGAATACGTATTTCCAATTACAACATTAAGACCTGAAACGCTTTTTGGTATTACAAATCTCTGGGTGAATCCAAACGTCACATACAAAAAGATCAAAGTTGACGATGAGAAATGGATTGTTTCAAAAGAATGTGTTGAAAAATTAGAATTCTTTGGAAAAGAAATTACAAATGAAGGAGACATCAAAGGAACAGAAATTATTGGTAAAACAGCTAAGGCACCACACACAGAACAAGAGATTCCAATTTTCGAAGCAGATTTTGTTGAACCTGGAATGGGCACAGGTCTGGTAATGTCAGTTCCAGCACATGCACCTAAAGACTATCAAGCATTGATGGATTTAAAATCAAAAAATCACGAATTAGCATTAAAAATTGAACCAATACCAATCATAGTAACAGAAGGGTATGGAGAGATTCCAGCAAAAGATGTTTGTGAAAGATTAGGAGTTACAGACCAAAGTGATTCAAAATTAGAAGAAGCTACAGAAGAATTATACCTCAAGGAGTTTGTCGGTGGAAAATTAAATGAGAGGTGTGGAGATTTTGTCAATGAAAAGGTAGAGTTTGGACGAAACAAGGTTAGAGATTGGCTAAAAGATAAAAATCAGTTAGAGTCATTCCCAACTTTACAAAATTCACCAATTAGATGCCGCTGTGGTGCCGAGTGTGTCGTTAAAGTCTTGAACAATCAATGGTTCTTGAATTATGGAGATGAGAAATGGAAAGAAGTAGCAAGAGATTGCCTTGACAGCATGAACATTCTTCCAAATAAGATAAAGACAGAATTTCATGACGTAATTAATTGGCTACATGAAAGAGCATGTGCACGACAACAGGGTCTTGGTACAAAACTACCATGGGATAAAGACTGGATTGTAGAATCATTGTCTGATAGTGTCATTTACATGGCATACTATACCATATCACGATTTGTAAATGATGGAACAGTAAAGCCAGAGAACCTTACAAAAGAGTTCTTTGATTATGTTTTCTTAGATAAAGGAGATTTAACAACAGTAACAAGTTCATCAAATCTTGCCGAAGATGTAATCAGTACGGTGAAAAGAGAGTTCCAATACTTCTATCCAGTAGACGCAAGACATTCTGGACGAGATTTAGTACAAAATCACTTGTCATTTTTTGTTTTGAATCATGCTGCAATATTTGAAAAAGAATTGTGGCCAAAAGAGATTGTTGTTAATGGCAGTGTCATGATGGATGGCGCCAAAATGTCAAAAAGTATGGGCAATATCATACCACTTCGTACCGCAATCCGTGACCACGGTGCAGATCCAATTAGATTAGCAATTATCTCATCAGCAGAACTGTTACAAGATGCAGACTTTAACATGGAATCAGTTTCAGGTATTCAAAACAAGTTACAATCACTATTAGAGGAGTGTGAGTCGCTCAAAAAAGACGAGATTGGAGAGTTACAAGCTGAAGACAGATGGATTTTATCTAAAACTCAAAGTAAAATTGCAGAAGTAACAGAAGCTGTGGAAAAAATGAGATTGCGAGAGGCATTACATGAAATTCTGTTTACGTTTGAAAGTGATCTTAGTTGGTATCAAAAAAGAGTTCAAGCAAAACAAAGAAACGATGTTTCGGGAATTTTACATCAGATAAATTCTACTAGAGTTGCAATGCTTTCTCCATTTGCACCTCATGTTGCCGAAGAAATGTGGGAAAAATTAGGAAATGTAGAATTAGTATCAAAATCACAATGGCCAGAATATTCTTCAGATAAAGTTGATGCAACAATAATTCAAGCAGAAGAATTGTTAAAATCAACCATCGAAGACATTGCAAACATTCTCAAGGTAACAAAAATTACCCCACAAAAAATTGTCATCTATGTGAATTCAGATAATATGAAATCAAAAATTTATCGTAAAATTTTGAGTGTGATGGTTGGAGGTCAAAACAACATGGGAGTAGTTATGAAGGAGTTACTTGCAGATCCTGAGACTATTGATGCCAAGAAAATGCCAGATTATGTTCAAAAAGTGATTAAAGACTTGCATTCAGAGTCTGAGTCAATTAAGAAAATGAAACTTGAATCAGATTCATTTAATGAAAAAGAGTTCCTAACAGAAGAACTATCCAGTATGGGACAAAAAGAGTTTGGAGTTGAAATTCAAGTTTATTCTGAATCAGATACAGATGTTTACGATCCTAAAGGAAAAGCAAGACATGCAAGACCATACAAACCAGCAATTTTGATTGAGTAAAACTGGAATTGTATTTATTAGGTAAATGACTAGTTAGATCAAATGAAAATTGCTGTCATGGGCATGGGAGTTGCCGGAAGTTATCTTATGGCAAGACTCAAAGATTCAGAGCACGAGGTTGTAGGTTATGAAAGAATGATTCAAGAAAAACATGATTCGATTTGTGCATGGGGAACAATAAAAGAGGAATTAACAAACTTTTGTAAAAAAACAGGCAGAGATTTTAATAATTTTCTAATTCATGACGGAAAAAACATGCATGTAAAAATGAATAATGATGTTAAATTTGATATTGGTTTGAAAGGACTTTGTACATATAACAAACTTGGACTGATTAAAGATTTCATTAAAGATTCTAAGATAATTTATGGAGAAGCACCATCATTAGAAGAACTTGAAAAAGAATATGACATGATTGTAGATTGTACAGGATTTCATAGAGTATACTTGCCAAAAATGGAGCAAGATTTCTTCTTGCCAACATACGAGTATAAAGTAGAATATGAAAACGGAGTCCCTTATGATGATTTTTACATCGAACCATTCCCAGGAATGTCAGGATATTTTTGGTATTTCCCACTTGGTGACAACTTTGCACATATCGGTGCAGGCGATTATAACAAAAATCATGTTAAAGCAACAGATGAATTTCTAAAAAAACATGGAGGAAAAATTGTTGCTACAAAAGGACGTCCAATTAGATTAGCAACCCCAGATAGATGCAAGCCATATTATTCTGGCAAAGTTGTTGGAGTAGGAGAATCAATTGGAACAGTTTATGCACTGTTAGGGGAAGGAATAATTCCATCAATGCAGTGTGTTGACATTTTCATTGAAAATATGCATGATTTCAAAGCATATGAAAAAGCAGTTGAAGAACACTACAAAGTTTATGCAAAAGTATTCAATTTTGTCAGAGCAAAAATTCATCATGATTTTAATTTCTTGAAAGCATTGCCTGACTTTATTGCAATCTTCAGATATATGAAAAAGCATGAAGACAGATTTGGAATGCATATCAAAATTGGCGATTTGCTAAAAGTTGCTAAAGCCTAAGACATACTAAGAGATCCAAAACCATCTTTCAAAGTTCTACTTGATTTCATGTTATAGTCATAGATGGTAGTAGAATAATCATCAAACACTTCTTTCATAGAATCAAGCGATTCAGAGAGATAAAATCCAGGACAGTCACCTGTAAATTGGAATGTTGCATGTACGCGTGCGCGACCTTTTTCGTTTTGCGCCCATGTTGAAAATGGATACAGGTAACAAACACCTGGGCGGTTAGGATGTATTCCACATGCACCTTCATCATCAAGAAATCTACAAGAGATGTGAGTACCATCTTCAGCTTCAGTTTCATCAGTTTTTCGTTTCAAGTGAATGTTTGTCATGACAGATAGTCCGCCAGAAGGAGTTGGCTCATCATGAGTTGCAATTATTGTTTCATTTTTTACAAACTCAGATACCTTTTGATATTTTAGGCCTTGACCAATCTGGATTAAATCATTTGATGTTAGAGGCAAGCGACCTTGTCTTTCACAGCAATTATGACAGTCAGGCCAGTAACATTTCCATAAGATGTACTTCTTTTCTTTTGGAAGATATGGAATGTGAAATATTACATCTTTTACTTTTAGTGTGAAATCTGTCACGTCGGTGTACTTTCCAAGAACAAAGTCATGTAAGATTGGATCAAAATCCCAATCTTTTTCCATCAAGTCTAAAGATTCTTGGATTTCTTTTTGAGACATTATTTCTTATATCCATAAAGTTTGATATTATAATGTTGAGCGAGAAAGGCAAATACGCATCAGCCACACAAAACCGCAGATTTGTGTGGAAGGAGGTTGTTTGGCCATTAATTCTTGAGGTAAACGATGCCGAGTTTTCACTTGATCAGTATCAAAAAAAGCGTGATGAGATTTCTACAAAATACGGAATGTCAGTTAATGCATTATCAAGGGGACTGTCATCATTAATTCAAAGGGGTTTGCTTTACAAAGAAAAGCAATCTTACTTTATACATTTTAGATTGATTCCATATATGCGACTAAAAGCAGATTGCGATTATGCAACGGCATTGCATGAAATTAAGATTAGATAGTTTTTACAATAATGAATATATTCAAACATTTTGTTATTTTCCATATAGCCCGGTAGTGTAGCGGCAAGCATAGGGGCCCCTGGAGCCTTTGACCTCGGTTCGAGTCCGGGCCGGGCTACTGTATCTATTTTGTATAATAACAAATATTGCGTTAGAATTTGTTGTATTCTAGTTAATTATCTAGAAGCCTGTGCGACACGCTCTAATTCGTTCTTCTTTTTTACAGAAGGAGCAGCAGGGTCGTTGTTTGCAGCCAATATTAGATGCTCTGCGATGTATTCTTCTATTGGTTTTGGATTTGAGAATGTTGCTTCTTTAATTGCATCTGCAATAAATCGTAGTGCCAAATCAACACGTCTGATTGGGGCAACATCTACTGATACGTGATATACAGTTCCACCGTATACAATTCTTGTTGTATCCTCGTTTGGTGCAGAGTTTTCAACTGCACGCACAAGAACCTCAACTGGATTTTGACCAGTTTTTAGATGAATAATATCAAATGCAACTTCAATAATCTTTAGAGAATGTTGTTTTTTGCCACCTTGTCTTCCGGTGTTTTTTGCATATTTTTTACCAAAATGCATTAGTTTGTTTGCTAGACGTTCTACAATGTGAACATCACCTTTGTTGAATCTCTTTAGTGCTGAACGACCAAAGTCAATTGGATATACGACTGGTTTTAGTGAGATTGATGAAAGAGTTTTGTCTCCAGATACACGTTGTTGTAAACCCAAATCTTTGATTTCAATTTGAGAAGTATCCCATTTTCTAAACAAGAGTGGTTTTGTTTCAGCCATGTCTATCTCCTTGGTTTCTCCTTCTTTCCTAGGACTAGTTCACGTAATGATGTATTGTTAACTTTGAAAATTTTGAATCTTACACCAGGAATATCTCCCATTGCACCACCTTGTGTTGCACCCATTCCTTCAACGTGTACTTCATCGTGTTCGTCAATGTAGTTCATTGCACCGTCACGTGGAAGAAATGCAGTAATTGATTTTCCATTTTTAATTAATTGTACTCTGACACATTTTCTTACAGCAGAGTTTGGCTGTTTTGCTTCAACACCTACTTTTTCTAAAACAATTCCTTTTGCTTGTGGAGCACCTGCAAATGGGTTTGATTTTTTATCTAATCCTAATTCTCTTCTCTTGTAAGTTGAGATAGCCCAACGCTGTTGCTTTTTCTTGTTACGAAGATCTCGTCCTGCAAATAGTCCTAGAGGTGATTTTGCCATTATTACCACTCGAAAGCTTGTTCCTTGCTATTAATCATTACATATGTTATGTTGAAATATCTGCGTGCAAGGATTCTTGCCTTCTCTGCGTTGCGACCTTCTCGTCCCACGACAACGCCTTTCTTTGCACCATCTACTTCTACATTGGCTTGGAATGAACCATCTAATCTTTCAGATATTTTAATGTCAGTAATGTATTTTTCATTTAGTATATTTTTCAAAAGTTTGATTGGGTCTTCATTATATTCTACAAGTTCAACATTTCTTTCAATCTTGTTTTGGAGTGCTTTGATATGAGAGCCACCTTTTCCAATTGCTAGACCCATCTTACCCTCATTTACAACAAAGATAATTCTATCACGTTTTTCATCTTCAATGCAATCTCTTGCTGTTGCTTTTGTAATATTTTGGAATAATGACATCAATTTCATTTGATCAGTTGTTAGTTTGATTTCTTGTGTCATAGTCATCTTAATTACTCAAAAAATTTCTCAGTCTCATTTAAACCTTGATTGGTTTTTGTTTTAGGATAAGTTTTTAACAACATCATTTGGATTCTGTTTCTTTTTGTAGTGTTTTGATATCAGCATCAGCGATGTTGGTTAGTGAAATTGCAGAAACTCTAAATTGTAATCCGCAGAGTTTTCCGAGGTTAACAGATGTGTCATCGAAGGCAATTGTTGAAATGTTTGATTTTTTTGCGTCATCTTCTATTTTCTCACTGACATGACGTGGTACAGATTTTGAAAGAAGTACAAGTTTAGATTTTGAAATGTTTCCTAGAACTTGTTTTGTACCAATAATGTATGCATCTTCTTTGATTGCATCTTTGAGTGTCTTTTCTAGTTGTTTTTTTATCATGTTGCTTGTAAGAGCAACTCGATTTTAGTGACTTATAAATTATTGAAGCTAGTATCCACGACTGTTACGATCTGGTTTATCGATATTTGGATTTCTAAATCCGTGTTTTTCCATCATATGATTCAAGAATCGTATGTCGCTGTCAAATTTTTCTCCACAAACAGAACAGTTTACCATGTTTTGATAAAATTTGAGCATAACTTAAGTTAATTGAATTAAAAAGATGCCAGCACTGTTGCTTCCCAACGGCTCTCGCATGTCAGTAACACAGCAGCGACATTTGGTTTGACTTCCAAGTTCGGAATGGGATTGGGTCGCACCCAAACGCTATGGCCGGCTTATCATTTCAACAAATTATCTTTCATAATAAGCTAACTAAAAAATCGTGAACGAATTTTTTCATAGAAGTATAAATTAAAGCCACGGCGAATAACGTTATGACACATCGTGTTGCCGTACTGGACAAGGAATTATGCCAGCCCAAGAAATGTGGACTGGAGTGTATCAAATACTGTCCTGTCAACAAATCCGGAGCAGACTGTATTGTACTAAATGAGGAAACTGGAAAGGCAACAATTGACGAGAATATTTGTAACGGATGTGGAATTTGCGTAAAGGTTTGCCCCTTTGATGCAATTACAATAGTGAATTTGGCTAGTGAACTAAAGACAGACAAGATTCACCAGTATGGAATGAACTCCTTTAGACTTTACAAACTTCCAACCCCAAAGAAAGGAGAGGTTGTCGGACTACTTGGAAGAAACGGCATGGGAAAAAGTACCGTTGTCAACATTCTTTCTGGAGTGTTAAAACCAAACCTTGGAAATTATGAGCAACCACCAGAGTGGGATGAGATTTTAAAATATTACAAAGGAACAGAACTAAAAGCACATTTTGAAAAAATAAAAAATGGAGAGATTAAAGCATCAATCAAACCACAACAAGTACATACAATTGCAGATGCATTTGATGGAACAGGAAAAGAACTCTTAGACAAATATGATCAAAGAGGCGTCTCAAGAGAACTTGTAAAACAATTGGGATTAGAAAATTCTTTGGAACAAAGTCTCAAGGAATTAAGTGGAGGAGAACTGCAAAGATTGTCAGTTGCAACTGCAGCATCAAGGGATTCTGACTTTTATTTTTTTGACGAACCATCGTCATACAATGATGTCTTTCAAAGGACTGGTGTTGCAAGAGTAATTCACAGTCTTGCCGAACAAGGAAAAAGCGTGATGGTAGTAGAACACGATCTTACACTACTAGATTTCCTTAGTGACTATATCGAGGTGTTGTACGGTGTGCCAGCCGCATATGGCATAGTTTCAAACGTATTATCTACCAAAGTGGGAATTAACGTATTTCTTGATGGATATTTACCAACAGAAAACGTAAGGTTTAGAGATAAAAAATTCACATTTGATGCATCAACATCAGGTGATGAGATACTTGAAGGAGATGTAGTAATTTCATATCCAAAACTTGAGAAAAAATTTGATTCATTTTCAGTTTCAATAGAACCTGGAACTGTTCGAAAGGGTGAACTGCTTGGAATAATGGGTGCAAACGCATTAGGAAAAACTACAATGATGAAGATGATTGCAGGTGTTGAAAAACCAGATGCAGGCTCTGTTGATAAGAAAATTAAGATTGCATACAAGCCACAATATCTAACAAACGATATTGATGTAGAAGTGATTGCAGTTTTAGAAAAAGCAAACGGTACTACAATTGAAGGAAGCGCCGAAGAAGAACAAATTCTTGACCCATTGAAATTAAAAAAATTATACAACAAATCTGTAAAGAATCTCTCAGGTGGAGAACTGCAAAAAGTTGCAATTGCATCATGCCTATTACAAAAAGTTGACTTGTATGCGCTAGACGAGCCATCTGCATTTTTAGATGTCGAAGATAGAATTGCAGTAGCCAAATTTTTGCAGAAATTTGTTCGCTCCTTTGGCAAGTCTGCAATAATCATAGACCATGACTTGCAGTTGATGGATTTGGTATCAGATTCAATGGTAATTTTTGAGGGCACATCAAGCGTGGAAGGTGTTGCAACATCACCAATGCCAAAAACAGATGCCATGAACAGATTTTTGGAATCACTAGACATCTCATTTAGAAAAGATGAGAAGACAAGTAGACATCGCGTTAACAAAGAAGCAAGTAGACTAGACAAAGAACAAAAGTCATCAGGTAATTACTATTTTAGAAAATGACCAAGATGCTAAAGAGAGTCTTGCAAGATGTTCTCTCTGAAGAAGAAAATGAACAGCTAATCTCCGCATTTGATCAGATTGGAGATATCATCATAGTAAGAATTCCTGATTCGTTAATTTCAAAAAAACAGATCATTGGAAAAACACTGCTTGAACAAGTCAGTACTGCAAATTCTGTTTTTTACCAGTCTTCACCAGTAGAAGGAGACTTTCGAACAAGACAGTTAGAGGTGATTGCAGGAGAAGACAAAACACAAACAGAGTATAAAGAAAATGGTTGTAGGTTTATCGTAGATGTAGAAAAGGCATTCTTTTCTCCAAGACTATCAACAGAAAGAGAAAGGATTGCAGGTTTGGTAAAAGACGGAGAGGTCATAGTTAACATGTTTGGAGGTGTAGGAATGTTTTCTCTACTAGCAGCAAAAGATACTGCATGTACTGTGTACAACATTGACATTAATCCAGTTGCAGCACAGTTGTGTAAAGAAAATGCACAGATTAACAAGCTAAAAGGTGAAGTAATCTCACTTAACGGAGATGCAACCAAAGTTATTGAAGAACAGTTAACAGGAAAGGCAGATAGGGTTTTGATGTTATTACCTGAACGCTCTGATGAGTTTTTAGATTCTGCATTGAACTGTTTGAAGGACAATGGAACAATTCACTATTACTCACACATGCATGCAGACAGAAAACAAGATGCACCTAGATTGTCTGAAGAACATTTTACGTCTGTGAATAAAACAAATGCAGAGATAATTACTTCACGAAATGTAAGACCTGTCGGACCAAGATTTTATCAAACAGTAGTTGATGTGAAAATTTCTAAAAACTAATCATCTTCAATTAATGAAGAAGGTTTTGCAGATGTGGTAGCCATTTGATATCCAATCCATGAAACAATTCCCAAGACACCACCTACAACCATCAATATGGTCAATTGTAAAACAATTGGACTCCATTCAGAGAGCATCAAAAGCCATGCATATACAAAAAATGCAGCTATACAAGATACAAAAATGAAAACACCCATTGATTTTCGTCTTGACATGTCGATTCGAACTAAAACAGTAATTTAACTGAACTCAATTGCCATCATGTAGGCATCTTCACCGTCACGATAATACGACTTTAATCTCTGTTTGATATCCATGCCCAAATCTTGGTATAACTTTACAGCCTCTGTGTTGCTGCAACGAACTTCAAGATACATCTCATCACATTGTTTTTCTTTAACTCCCTTGAAGGATTCATTTACAAGAATTTTTCCATATCCGTTTCCACGGAATTCTTCTAGAACTGCAACAGAGACGACATGTCCTTTCTTTACAAATCCAAGTTTCTTAAAGTTAGAAAATCCAAATTCAGTCTTACACATGATATAGCCAACATATTGGTTGTTTTTTTCAGCTACCAAAAATGCCTCGGGTGCCTCAGCAAGTAGACTTTCATAGAAATAATCTGAATAGTGTTCTGGTAAGGTCTTCATGTTAATTTCCATGACTCCAATTAGATCACTAGGTTCACAACGTCTGAATATTGCACCGTTGTGTTCTCGTAAAATTACCTGCATAATATTACATGAAATCATACGTATTTAATTTTAAGTTGGAAAAGCAATTATGCTCTTGTGACCTACGTTCCTTATGATGGAGCCCACACAGGAGTTCATTAGGAGTATAGTGAAAAAACACTTTGAAGTTGGAGATGAGGAAGTGGGCCTTGTCAAAATGCAATTTTATTTTGAGGATACTGACTTTAAAGAAAAGTTTGTGGTACTAACTCAGGAGTTAGAAACGTACAATCTTTTGTGTACGCTTGAAAAAGAAGGCTATAGACACATGGTAGTTGTCTCAAAGATGCAAAAACAAAAGAAGAGAAGATGGCTATCAAAGTCTTGGACGCCACGAATAATGTTTGCAGCAACTGTTGTAATGGTGTTAATTGACGGATTTTACAGAACTCAAGGACTAAACATGTTTACTCCAATTGGAGATCCACTTGCAGTTGCAGTTTTGTATGCATGGGCCTTAATTGGAATTTTAGGAGTGCATGAGGCAGGACATTTGATTGCTGCAAAGTGGCACAAGATCAAAACAACGTGGCCATACTTTATTCCAGGTGTACCGGTTTATGGAATACCAACGTTTGGTGCATTCATCCAGTCAAGAAGTCTCACCGTAAACAGAGACATTCTATTTGACATTGCAATTGCAGGACCAATTGCAGGATTGGCAGTTGCAGTAATAGTAGTAATCTTTGGTGCGTGGACATCTCCAGTAATTGATGCAGATATGGCCAGACAGATGTTTGGAACTGCACAACTAACCCCAATGAATGAAAATATCATAATCAAAGCATCACTTGCATTATTTGACAAGAACGGTAGCGATGTCGAGGTAATAATGTCGCCAATAATGTTTGCAGCATGGCTTGGATTTTTAATTACGTTTTTGAATTTGCTGCCTGCATGGCAGCTAGATGGAGGTCACATGTCAAGAGTTATCCTTGGACAAAAGTGGCACAAGATTGCAACGTATGCAAGTATGGGTGTGTTGGTGTTACTGAACTATTGGATGATGGCAATATTCATTTTGATTCTAAGTTCTAGAAGTAAAGATGCAAGACCGCTTGATGACATTTCACCGTTATCAAAGAACAGAAAGATTGTGTACATTGGAGTTATAATTTTGGCAATCTTGTGTGCACCAATACCATCATCAGTTTGGCCTTAGCAAAGTGCGTGCACCATCTTCTATTACCTGAACCTTTTGTCTTGGACCTTGATTTTTTAAGATATAGTCCATTGACTTTTTGATTCCATCTAATGGAATCATGCCAAGCTTCTTGACGTAAAGTTCTGGCAAGATTGATGTTAGCGCAATTTGAGAATTTTTTTGCACCTCAGACATGTACAAGAGATTTTCCATACCATCTTCATACTTTGATGCATTTTTGATCTTTTCAGGAGTTATACGACCATCAATTAATTTTTGAAATGTTTCTGAGCCCAATCCACCCATGCATTCAGCCACCAAAATGATCAATCCCTGATTTTTAATCGAGGTGTAAAAGTTCCATACAGAATTTAATGAGGATGATAAAGTTTGGTTGCTTGCATCCTTTCCTGTACTAATTATCATTGTACGGAACTTTTCTTCAAAGGTTCCAGTAGATTTTAGGAGAGTTTGCGATATGGACGAGGTTTTTGATGGATGACCAACCTGTAATCCAGAAATTCCTTTTTTGTTTGCTGCAAGTTCTATACATGATACCTCAAATGTGTCTGCAAACTTTTTTGCATCATTCATTGAAGGTGTGTCGGTACCAGGATTTGGCGTATCTCCTGAGCGGTGTGAAAATGCCTCTAGCATTTTTTCTGCACCAAACTTGCGCAGCAGTCTAGTCGATATGGTTTCATAGCCAAACAAACCGTCAAACTGTACCTCTCCAAGAAATACTAAATTTGAGTTTGATAATTCCTGTTCTTCAAACTCGTTAATACTTACTGTATCAGGATTGTTTGCTTTGATTTGTGGAAGGTTTGTTTTGTCAACTAGTAGTTTTGGTTTTGAAAATGATTTGATATCACACTTTTCGTAAAGTTTGCCAAGAATTTTTTGTATAGATGGAGTGTAATTTTGAATTACAATTTCAGTTGGTTTGGATAAATCTAATCCTTCTAAATTATCATTTATTGCAGAATCATCTAATACTGGTTGCTCAAATTCGATTTTTTCATCCAAGTTTTCAGCCATTATATCTAGAACAACTTCATTTTTTCCATAGTTCAACCAGATTTCAGGCATGATTAATGAATAAAACGAACTAAAATAAATACAGCTTTAGATCGTCCTAGTTTTTTTTGAAAAAAACTGCCAATAGTAATTAATTCAAGTGTTTTTGAAAAAAAATTATTGTATAAACTCGGATTTCTTTTGATATTAGTGATGGGAATGTCTGTGATTCCATTTTCATTTTCTGAAGAAATTCCAGATTGGGTAAAACATACAGCACAATGGTGGGCAGATAGAAAAATTTCTCAAAGTGACTTTACAAATGCATTAGAATCACTAATCAAAGATGGCGTAATTCACATACCTCCAACAGAATTAGCACCTCCAGGACCTGACAAAATTATTCCAGATTGGGTTAGAAATACTGCAGGATGGTGGGCAGAGGACTACATTCCAGATTCGGATTTTATCAATGCAGTACAATATTTGGTAAGTATTGGATTGATAGAAGTTAAGGTGGCAACGCCAGAACCTGTTGAAGAGATTGTTGAACCTAAAGTAATTAATGAAAAACCAATTCACGTTGTACTTGATGGATATGATTATGCATACCAAGAAGGAAATTTTGTCTTAGATATTGCAGTTTTTGAAGAAGAGAAATTTTTTGCAACATATGGTAGAGCAGAAATTCCAGTAGAAAATGTTAAGTTAGATATTTCATTATATAATGAAGAAAATCAACGAATTCACAGTTTTAGTGGAGTAGTAAAAGAC
>LUML01000099.1_pt1 | contig 29619 bp, 26 predicted proteins | sample 729661 | NCBI WGS metagenome assembly LUML01 (sample SAMN03860264, study PRJNA289734) | marine metagenome | biome: seawater column; feature: ocean; material: water; isolation source: Red Sea water column Station 22 - depth 10m | place: Saudi Arabia: Red Sea | collected 2011-10-15 | depth 100 m | reverse complement strand
CCCAGAAATTCAGCAAATTGCTTGAAGATGAGCCAGGAAGTTTTTTCCTAACAGATTTTCTGGTGAAAAGTTTTGAAAAGTTAATCTGGCAGGGATTGAAAATAAACAGCCATCCGGAATTACAAATAATATATTTCAGACATTATAAAAGATTAGTATATTTGGCCCAAACAGAGAGTAAGGAACTGCAAACGCAGGCCCAGGAGATTGCAAAAAGATTGGGGCTTAGTTATTCGTATCGATTCAACGGATACGGAGGACTAAGCCCTGCCCTTTCAGATTTAGCTGTAACTGCTTAAATTATGGCTAAATCAACGATAATATTCTGGCGTGATATTCCATCACAGGTAGTTGTCAAACAAGGTAGAACTTCCGCCAAGGCTCAATTGTCTAAACGTTTTATGGAGGCGATTGACAAAGCCGCCATGCGAGCAGGTCGTCAGGGCAGCAAAGAATATCTTGAAGACTGGAGAAGAGTAATTGATACCTGCAAGGGTGATCCTGAAACTATAGCAAATACCATAGCTGAAGAATTGGAACAAAATTACCCTGATGAAATCTTGAAAGCAATGGTAAAAAACAAGGGCCTTAAAATTGACCAAACTTAAAAATTAAAGAAATAAATAATATGACGAAAACCGTGGTTAGTTCTGCAGCAAAAGAAGTTGTGATTGGGTTTGATCAACCTTTTGTGATGATTGGTGAAAGGATCAATCCCACCGGCAGAAAACTGCTTTCAGAAGAAATGTCAAAAGGTGATTTCAGCAGAGTGGAACAGGACACACTGGCACAAGTAGCCGCTGGGGCCCACATGCTGGATGTTAATGCCGGGATTCCACTGGCAGATGAACCAAAAATTCTGGCTGATACAGTCAAACTGGTGCAGTCACTTACAGACGTTCCTCTTTCCATCGATTCATCCATCGTAGCCGCCCTTGAAGCAGGACTGGAAGTTTATCAGGGCAAGGCCTTATTGAATTCGGTAACTGGTGAAGAAGAGAGGCTCGAATCAGTGTTACCCCTTGTTAAAAAATACGGTTGTGCGGTAGTTGCAATTTCCAATGATGAAACTGGAATTTCAGAAGACCCCGACGTACGATTTGAAGTTGCAAAAAAAATAGTTGAACGTGCAAAAGATTTCGGTATCCCAAGCTCAGATATAGTTGTTGACCCCCTTGTAATGCCAATAGGCGCACTAAACTCCGCAGGTATGCAAGTGATTAGGCTCGTTAGGCGTTTACAGGAAGAATTAAAGGTAAACACCACTTGCGGGGCCTCTAACGTTAGTTTTGGTTTGCCAAATCGTAATGGAATTAATGCAGCCTTCCTGAACATGGCCATTGCTTCGGGTCTTACCTCAGCTATAACTAATCCTTTGCACGACTCCGTGATGCAAGCCGTAATGGGTGCTGATGTAATGATGGGGAATGACCCCAACTGCGTAAGATGGATAAAAAGATACAGACAGCCCTTGACACAAGGAGAAGCTGGCGGGAGAAGAGAGAAAAGACGTCTTAGAGTCAAACGTAGTTAGTGTAGTTTAGATATGGAGAAAAAATGAATATTAGTGTATTTGACCTTTTTAAAATCGGAATAGGCCCCTCAAGTTCTCATACTGTAGGCCCAATGTACGCGGCCAAGCAGTTTTTATTTAACTGTATGGAAAAGTTCCCTCTTGAAAAAATTGCTTCACTTAAGATTGAGTTATTTGGGTCCCTTGCCCTTACTGGAAAGGGGCATGGAACTGATACAGCTGTTTTGATGGGCTTTGAGGGTAATGAGCCTGCTTCAGTTGATACAGAACAAATTCCTTCCCGCCTGGATCGAATTCATAAAACAAAGACACTGTCCCTGATGAATGAACACAGTATTCATTTTGAAGAAAAAAACTCCTTAATCTTCAATAATGATGATTTTTTACCTTATCATTCAAATGGAATGCGTTTCATAGTCTTTGATGCTGACAACAATATACTTCACGAAGAAGATTTCTATTCAATTGGTGGGGGGTTTATTTTGAATAGTGAAGAAATCCAAAATGAAGTTGAAATCAAAAATGTTCAAACTCCATTTCCTTTTCACACATGGGAAGAACTTTTTATACATTGTGAAAGAACAGGAATGACCTGCCGTGAGTTGATGTGGATAAATGAACAGACTTGGCGCACTGAATCCGAAATTTGGGATGGATTATTAAATATTTGGGGGGTAATGCAGGAATGCACACAGCGAGGAATGTCCTCTTTAGAAACACATCTTCCAGGGGGGTTAAATGTACGCCGGCGAGCTCCCTCACTATACAAAGAATTAATAGAAAAACCAGACTCATCATCCTCAGAGGTTATGGATTGGGTAAGTTTATTTGCTATAGCAGTCAATGAAGAAAATGCTGCAGGAGGTCGCATGGTTACAGCACCGACAAATGGAGGAGGAGGAGTCATCCCTGCTGTAATGCATTATTGCGATCGTTTCAGAACAGATTTCAACGAAGATAAAATTATAAGTTTCCTACTAACAGCAGGAGCTATAGGCATTTTATTCAAAGAAGGTGCTTCTATTTCCGCTGCAGAAGTTGGATGCCAGGGAGAAGTTGGAGTTGCATGTTCTATGGCTGCGGCTGGACTCGCTGCAGTGATGGACTGTTCTCCTAAGCAAATCGCAAATGCCGCAGAAATTGGCATGGAACATAATCTTGGACTGACCTGCGACCCCGTAGGTGGTTTGGTTCAAATTCCCTGCATAGAACGCAATACAATGGGCGCAATAAAGGCCATCAATGCAGCAAGGCTTGCAAACAGGGGAGACGGGAACCATATTATTTCACTGGATAGAGTAATTGCTACAATGCATCGAACAGGAAAGGACATGCTCCAACATTACAAGGAAACCTCATTGGGCGGTCTTGCTGTAAATTTACCTGAGTGTTGATCCTAAAGACAAAATCCTGAAAATGAGCAATGAATCAAGAGGAATGATCCTAGGATTTTTAGGGGTTGTCGCGTTTGGTTTAACACTGCCGGCCACACGATTTATAGTTCCCTATTTTGATCCTATATTCATAGGATTGGGTCGAGCAGTAATTGCCTCAGTCGTAGCTGCATTTATTTTGATAGCTACAAAACAGTCAAGGCCGAATAGACACCAGTTGATGCAGCTTTCAGTTGTTGCATTAGGGGTTGTTTTAGGATTCCCTGTCTTAACAGCATGGGCAATGGAAACAGTACCAGCATCACATGGAGGAGTCGTACTGGGTGTTTTACCATTGGCAACTACAACTGCAGCCGTTATGGTTTCCAGGGAAAAGCCTTCTATAGGTTTCTGGATTTTTAGCCTGATTGGAAGTATAGTAGTTGTCTCATATTCTCTTTTGCAGGGCTTTGGTTCTTTCCAATTGGGTGACTTGCTACTGCTGGGAGCAATTTTAAGTGCCGGAATGGGATATGCGCTTGGGGGGAAACTCTCAAAAGAATTAGGAGGCTGGCAGGTAATTTGTTGGGCACTAGTAATTTCATTTCCATTTATAGTTTTCCCTGCATGGATGCAGGCACCTGGTGTAAGCCAGACACAGTTAATGCAGCCTTTTGTAACCCTGCTTGCATCTGCCTTTTTAATAAACGAAACAGTCAGTTTACAAACAATTTTATTTGCAGTACTGGTGGTCTGCATTGTTGCAATTGGTAAAAGAATGCCAGTTCACTCACGCTGATAAATTAAATTATCCAGTAAAATTAAAATAATTTTTTAACCAATAATATTTTTATCAAATGACACTTTCCAAATCAGAATTAGAAGCACAATATCCAAAAATGCCAAGCATTCCTTCAGATATTGAAATTTCTCAAAATGCATCAATGAAACAAATTCCAGAAATTGCTTCAATGCTCGATATTGACCTTGATGGACTTGAACAGTATGGGAAATATAAAGCAAAAATTGAAAACAGTATCTGGGAGCAAGTTAAAGACAATCCAGACGGGAAATTAATTTTAGTTACAGCAATCACACCCACACCTGCCGGAGAAGGTAAAACCTGTACTTCTATAGGTTTGGCACAGGCATTTGGCAAACTTGGAATCAAGCACGCATTGGCTCTACGTGAACCAAGCATGGGCCCCACATTTGGTATAAAAGGCGGTGCTGCTGGTGGAGGTTACTCCCAGGTTCTCCCAATGGAAGACATAAACATGCATTTTACTGGTGACTTACATGCTATAGCTGCTGCTCATAATCTCTTGTCTGCTGTATTAGATAATTCCATGCATTTTGATAATCCGTTGGATATTGACCCTGAAAAAGTTACCTGGAGACGTACAATTGATTTATGTGACAGACAGCTTCGTAACGGAGAGATTGGACTCGGATCAAAGTTTGATGGTTTCCCTCATAAAACCGGGTTTGATATTGTGGCTGCATCAGAAATTATGACAATTGTCGCACTAGCACTGGACATGGATGATTTGCGAGAAAGGCTTGGTAGAATTGTAGTTGCATACAACAATACCGGAAAGCCGGTTTTTGCAAGGGAGTTAGACTGTATAGGATCAATGTGTGTGATTCTCAAAGACGCATTAAAACCAAATCTTGTTCAAACCTGTGAGCACACACCAGTTTTTGTTCATTGCGGACCATTTGGAAATATAGCTCACGGTTCCAACAGCGTAAGAGCAACAAGGCTGTCTCTTAAGCTGGCACCATACGTTGTTACTGAAGCTGGTTTTGCTGCAGATCTAGGTGCAGAGAAATTTGTAAACATTAAGTGCCGCCAGGCAGGATTAAACCCAAATGCCTGCGTATTGGTTGCAACAGTCAGAGCACTTAAGTATCACGGAGGAATAGAAAAAGAGGATTTGAATACTGAAAATCTTGAAGCTCTTAAAACCGGCTGCGAAAATTTAAGAACACACGCAGAAAATGTTCAAAAATATGGACTTCCTGTAGTAGTGGCAATTAATCGATTCCCTTCGGACACTCCTGCTGAACTGGATACAGTGCGACAGTATTGTGAGGAGATTGGAGTTGAGTGTTCCCTCAGCGAAGTAGTCGCAAAAGGAAGTGAAGGCGGAATGGACCTGGCAAAAAAAATCAAACGTGTTGTTGATGAAAATCCAGGTTCCCCTAATTATTATTATGCTAATACTGATTCCATCAAGGATAAAATACAAACTGTTGCAAGGGAAATATACCGAGCAGATGGGGTTGACTATACAGAAGAGGCAGATGCATCAATACTTCGTTTACAGGAAAATGGTTTGTCAGACTGGCCAATTTGCATGGCCAAAACACAGGCCTCTCTTTCGGATGATCCTAAAAAACGAAATGCCCCAACTGGCTGGCGTTTACAAGTCAGGGATGTGAAAGTTTCTAACGGAGCAGGATTTATAGTTGCTCTTACAGGAAAAATGATGCTGATGCCCGGAATGCCAAAACAATCAGCAGTACAAAGAATTGACATTGACTCCGAGGGACGAATAACCGGATTGTCTTGAATTGTTTTTATTATGAGATCTGAATTACTTTTTTAGAAAAAAAGAATAATTTGAAAAGTAATAAAAACTATACTATTCGTCTCCGAAACATTGTCGTTTATGGATTTCATGGGGTGCATCAGGAAGAGAAAACTCTGGGACAGCGTTTTGAAATAGACTTGGAATATATGCTTAAAGATCCTCCTGACCCGTGGATAGAATCCGAAAGCCGTCTGTACCGATTCAAGGCATACTGGATCATGTGGAAGTTGAAATTGTCTGGCATTCAGGAACAAATTAAAAAATTTAAGTGATAGATATTGACTGATATTTACGAGTTTCTTGATTCAATTGACGTTTCATATGAACGTTTCGATCACCCTGCCGTTTTTACCGTAAGTGAAGCAAAACGGCTTTCACCGGAAATGGATGGAGCGTCAACTAAAAATCTGTTTTTAAGAGACAAAAAAGGTAACAGACATTTTCTGGTAAGTGTACCTCAAGATAAGCAGGTGGATTTGAAAGAGCTTTCTTCCATCCTGGAAGCGTCACGCTTGAGTTTCGCGTCACCTGATCGCCTTAAAACATATTTGGGAATAGATCCTGGTTCAGTAAGTTTATTGGCATTGCTTAATGATCCAGAAAAAAAAGTAGAGGTATTTATTGATAATGAACTTTGGAATGCAGAAACAATTCTTTGTCATCCATTAGTGAATACAAGTACTTTGGCTGTTCCTCGTGAAGGAATAAAGCAATTCCTTGAAAAAACTGGCCATGCTTTAAGGCTCATTGAAGTTCCTGTAAAATAATAAATGATTAAGTTAAGATTAAACAAAAAGAGGAGAAATGAATAGAACCGCAGACGCTATAATTGTCGGAGCCGGAGTAATTGGCTCCGCAGTTGCCTTTGAATTAGCAAAACGTGGATACAAAACATTAAACATAGATAAACTTCCTACCTCCGGATATGGCTCAACAAGTAATTCATGTGCCATAGTCAGGGCCCATTATTCGACATGGGATGGTGTGGCAATGGCATACGAAGGCTTCTTTTACTGGGATGACTGGGATGATTATATCGGAGTGAAGGACGATCGCGGGATGATAAAATATATGAAAACCGGGTCCATTTTGTTTAAACTTGAGGGGGAAGATCATAGCAGTAAATGTCTGAAATTATTTAAAGAAATTGGAGTTGAACATGAAATATGGGATCTTGAAAAACTCAAAGAAATGATTCCAATTTATTCTCATGATCAATACGACGGCACAACTCGTCCGGATGAAGATGATCATTTTTGGGACAAGACCGGGAAAAAAATCGAGGGTGCCGTTTACACTCCTGGATCAGGATATGTAAGTGATCCCCAGCTGACTTCACATAATTTGCAGGTGGCAGCTGAGGCTAACGGTGGTGAATTTTTGTTTAACAGTGAAATCACAGAAATCAGGCAGCAGAATGGGAGGGTCGAAGGTGTAACTTTAAAATCAGGAGAACAAATTGACTCACCGATTTTAGTTAATGTTGCAGGTCCTCATTCCTTTGTAATCAACAGAATGGCTGATGTTGAGAAAGAAATGAATATCAAAACCAGAGCCTTACGGCATGAGGTACATCACGTGCCCTCACCAGAGGGATATGATTTTGAAAAAGATGGATTTCACACCTCTGATGGTGACAACAGTATATATTTTAGACCAGAAACAGGTAACACAATCCTAATTGGCAGTGAAGATCCGTTATGCGACCCAAAAGAATGGATTACTGATCCTGATAACTATAACCAGCAGGTAACTGAATCTCAATGGAAAGCCCAGGTTTACCGTTGTGCCAGAAGAATACCCCAACTAAAAATTCCCTCACGAACAAGCGGTGTAGTGGATTTGTATGATGTATCAGATGACTGGTTGCCAATTTATGACAAGTCTGCGCTGAAGGGATTTTATATGGCAATTGGTTCAAGCGGGAATCAATTTAAAAACGCTCCGGTTGCAGGCCACTGTATGGCTGAACTGATAGACGCATGTGAAAAAGGGCAAGAACATGATTCAGATCCTGTTAAGGTTAAATCTGTTTATACTGGACTGGAGCTCAACATGGGATTCTATTCACGTAATCGCGAAATTAATCCGAACAGCAGTTTTTCTGTAAATGGATAAAAAACAAATTAATAGAATCTGGTTTATGCAATTGCAAAATATATCGAATAGAAAATATATTTATTAAAAATTAACTATGAGTTATCAACTAAACTGTCCAAATTGCGGGAAACGAGCAGTAAGCGAATTTACTTTCAGGAGTGAATATCTTAAACGTCCTGCCCCAGATGCCGATTTTTCAGTCTGGGCAGATTATGTTTATTTCCGCGAAAACAACATGGGGAGCCAAACAGAATGGTGGTATCATCGGAGCGGTTGTCAAAGCTGGTTTTTAGCAGAACGCGATACCACAAATAATACAGACCATAGAAGTTTTTGGTATCATGAGCTGGAGAAAAATTCTTCTAAAAATAAAGAGGACTCCAAATGAAAAATAGGATCGAAACTCATCAATATTGCGAACTGCCTGATTTAGGAGCAGAAATATCATTCCAGTTTAACGGTAAACGTGTTCAGGCTTATACAACTGACACTATCACTTCAGCACTTATTGCATCAGGGCAAACACTGCTTTCCCGGAGCTTCAAGTATCACAGGCCTCGGGGTGCTTATGACGTATACGGCCAGGGACATGAATCACTTGTTACCGCCAATCATGAACCAAACCTGCTGGCTGATCGAATGCGTGTACAAAACGATATGGTTGTCAAATCGCAAAACTCCTGGCCTTCATTGGAGTTCGATATTGGAGAAATAAATGACACAATCGTTCCAATGCTACCAAACGGTTTTTATTACAAAATGTTCCACAAGCCAAAATGGATTTGGCCCATTGCAGAGCAGCAGATACGCAAGGCCGCAGGACTAGGCAAAATAGACACTGAAGGGAGAACTGCTGAAAGGAGATACGAAAAAAGATACCGTTTCCCTGATATCTGCATTGTAGGGGGTGGCCCTTCAGGTTTGGCAGCAGCTCTTGCTGCCGTTAAAGAGGGGAAACAGGTTCTTTTGCTTGATGACAACTCAGAGCTTGGAGGTCATTCACTTCACAGTATTGCTCAGGTTGACAATTGCGAAAATGAAAAGCTCAACGGTTTCCCAGAGTACCAAGCCATTCAAAAATTAATTGATGAGCTTGCTGAATTTCCCAACCTGGAAGTATTAGTCAACTCAAACGTGTTTGGACTCTACGAAGATAATTTGATTGCAGCACAGTGTGGACCTGATTTGTTCAAGATCAGGGCTGATTCAGTTGTACTTGCACCTGGGGCTACTGATAGACATCTGGTTTTTGAGAATAATGATCGTCCGGGAATAATGACTGCCCGCGGAGTGGAAAGACTGATCATGCGTCATGCAGTTCTGCCTGGCGAAAATGTGGTAGTGGTTACAACTCATGATGGGGGATTTCATACCGCACTTCTTATGCAAGGTGCAGGAGCAAAAATAATTGCCGTTGTTGATGGTCGTGAAGCAGGAAACGATGAAGGAGTTTTCGAAAAGAAAATACGTGACCTTGCAATCCCTGTCTATAAGGGGTTGACTGCTCACGCTGCACATGGAAGGAAAAGAATTGAAAGTGTCGAAGTTGGGCCAATTACCGGAGGTGATTCATTAAAATCATTTGACTGTGATTTGCTTGTAATGGCTGTAGGTTTTAAACCACAGATTAACCTACTGTCAATGGGCAACAAGTCTCCTAAATGGGATGCTGAACGTCAAATTCTACGCGTTGCTGAATTACCTTCCGGAGTGTTTTCTGCCGGAGAAGTACATGGCTCAGCAGGATTTTCTCGTTTATATTTAGAAGGATTTCAGTCCGGAAAAGAGGCCGCATTAAGTGAAACTTCTCCCGGGAAAGAATATACAGTTAAGACAAAAAGGACTGCGGAGGAAATTATCACAGCACTGCCAGCAGATATTGAGTCCGGAGGCAAGCATCATTTTATCTGCAAATGTATGGATGTTACAAGATCTGAAGCACAAGCATCAATCGATGAGGGATATGACCAGGTAGAATCTCTCAAACGCTATTCCAGCATGGGCATGGGACCCTGCCAGGGGAAGGCCTGCCATGAGGCAGTAGCTCGCCTTGCGGCACAGGACACAGGACTTTCTAAACTGGATGCCGTCCCCACCACAGTTCGACCTCCTTTCACTGGAGCTACATTTGGTATGCTTGCCGGACGTGCACCTCATCTGTCTCCGATTCGACGTACTCCGTTACATCACTGTCACATTGATCTTGGAGTAAAATTTCTTGATGCTGGCCAATGGAAACGCCCTGATTCATATACTAATCCACAGATTGAAGCAGGGTTTGTACGCAATGGGCTGGGAATGATTGATGTCAGTACACTTGGAAAAATTGAAATAAGCGGACCGGAAGCAATAAAGTTTCTGCATTTTTTACTACCAGGTAAATATGCAAAATTTGAGGTGGGACGTACGCGTTACTCTATAATGATTGGAGAAGACGGTATCCTGTTTGAAGATGGAACAATTTCTCATATTGAACAGGGAGTTTACTACCTTACTACTACTACAGGGAACCAGGACGCGATCAATTCACTTTTTCAATGGTGGCTGCTGGTCGAAGATTTTGATGTGCAGGTCAAGAATCTCAGCCTGGCAAATGCAGCTGTGAATGTAACAGGAACAACTGCCAGAGATTTTTTACAGAAACTTGTTGATATTGACTTGTCAAATGAGGCTTTTCCATACATGCATTGCCGAAAAGCCACCATTGCAGATATACCTGTTTCATTCTACAGGATTGGCTTCACCGGAGAACTGGGGTATGAAATTCATTTCCCTGCTGAGTACGGAGAATCTATGTGGAATTACCTGTTAGCAGAGGGAGAGGAGTTTGATTTAAAGCCCTTTGGAGTTGAAACACAGCGTATTTTGCGTTTGGAAAAAGGACACCTGTTACCGGGAACTGATACTGACGCCCTTAGCAGTCCATATGAAACTGGAGTAGGTTTTGCCATTAAAGATGATAAGGATGATTTTGTCGGCAAGGCCTTCTTGAAGCATTTCAAGGAACGTGGCATTGAAAACAAACTTGTACCTTATCAACTGGAAATAGACGCACCCATTCCGGATGATGGCGTTGCTGTGCTGGATAAGGGGAGAATTGCAGGACGTGTAACAAGTTCACGACTAAGCCCTACCTTGAAAAGAGGAATTGGTCTGGCCTGGGTCAGAAATGATATGTCGGAAAAAGGCAGTCTTTTCACCATAAGATTGGCAAATGGAGAGGATGTGCAAGCCACAGTGCTGGATCATGCTGCATATGACCCTGAAGGTACGAGGTTAAAAAGTTAAGAGAATTCAGGAAAGATTGGAGAAATATCATAATTCATTTGCACAGCCTGTAGGATTTCCTGTTCCGGAGTGGAAAGAATGCCAAATGCCTACCCGATCTACGATATCAGGCAGTTGGTGTCGTGTAGAGCTACTGGATGCTGAAACGCACACAAAAGATCTTTTTAATGCATATTTAAAAAATAATGACTATTCAGACTGGACTTATTTGCAGTATGGTCCGTTCGATAGCGCTGAAGAGTTTGAATGTTGGCTGAAAAAGGCCATTAATGGGAATGATCCAGTTTTTTTCGCAATCATAGACTTAAAGACTGAAAAGGCAGTAGGAATTTGCGCTTACCTCAGAATTCAGCCTGCAGTTGGAGTTATAGAACTGGGTAAAATTCATTTTTCACCATTGTTGAAAAAAACAACCATGGCAACTGAAGCAATGTATCTGATGATGCGCCGTGCATTTGATGAGCTTTGTTACCGTCGTTGTGAATGGAAATGCGACTCTCTGAATGCTGCTTCAAGAAAAACCGCACTGCGCCTTGGGTTTAACTTTGAAGGAATATTTAGACAGGCATTAGTTTATAAAGGAAGGAATCGTGATACAGCATGGTATTCTGTTGTAGACATAAACTGGCCAAAACTGAAGAAATCATTTGAGATGTGGCTTAGACCGGAAAATTTTAACTCACAAGGTGAACAACTAAAAAGCCTCTCAGAAATCAGAAATAATTTGGATGTATGAAAAAACAGGTAATGTTTTTTCAAGGTAACATATGGAATTTCAGCCAACATTAAAAAGATCTATCATACTAGAAAGTGAAGATTTTAAATTCTAATCAATCGTTTATATAAAATAAATATTTTAGTTTCAGGATGGCATATTGCCAGTAATTTTGGAGACACGGAACGCGAGTTGGAGAATCTAAAAAAAGGTGCAGTCCTCGTCGACTGGTCACACATTGGCAAAATTTCTCTTTCTCGGGGTAATGCATCAGCTGCAGCCGAAAAGGCGCTAAAAGGATCATCTAAAATTGAGCCCTTGAATTCAATAGCTGATTCAGAAATAGCTGTACTTAGATTGACAAATAATGACTACCTGATTTTATGCAATCCTGGCATGGAAAAAAATGTGCTGGAAAATATTGATTCAAAGGTAACAACTGTTACAAATCAGTCTGGTTCAAACGGCTGTTTAGTATTGGGTGGTCCACGACGGGATGAAGTTCTGGAGCGTTCAACAGCCGTTGATTTGCGACGTGATCGAGTTGTTGCCGGTTCAGTGATTCAATCATCGATTCACACAATAAATATGACTCTTTACCGAACCAATAATCTCGACATCATAGTGCATCCAAGGAATCTGACAGAATCGCTTTATGATGCATTGATGGATGTCGGCATTGGAGTAGGACTTGTTCCAGCAGGAATTGAGACAATTCCTGTCTCATTTGAAAAGGAAAAATGATGGATAAACGAATGTGGAAAAACCACGATCTGGAAAAATCCTATGACGTGGTCATCATCGGCGCAGGTGCACATGGTTTGGCAACAGCGTATTATTTAACCAAACTTGGCATCACAAATGTTGCCGTTCTCGAACAAAAATTCATTGGTTATGGTGGCTCAGGAAGAAATACCGCAATTCTTCGTTCGAATTATCGCACGGAAGAAGGAATAAAATTTTACGACCAAAGCCTTAAACTCTATGAAAACTTGGCAGGAGAGCTTAATTATAACTTGATGTTCAGTCAGCAGGGGCACTTCACTCTGGGTCACTCTACAGCTGCAGTGTCCGGTTTGGTTACAAGAGCTGAAAACAACAAGGCACTTGGAATCAACAGCTATATTCTTGAGCCAAAGGAGATTAAAGAGATGCTTCCAGAGATAGACATTTCCAATCATCCTCGATTTCCTGTAATGGGCGCACTTTATCATCCTCCAGGTGGAATTATTCGCCATGACGCCGTAGTCTGGGCGTACGCAAGGGGAGCTGACAAAGCAGGTGTGCACATTCATCAGCTGACAAAGGTTGAGGATATCCTTATTGAAAAAGGTAAAGTTAAAGGAGTTGTCACTAACAGGGGAAAAATAAACTGCAAAAGACTCATTTCAGTTGTTGCAGGATGGAGTTCTGAAGTTTGCCGAAAAGTTGGTGTTAAATTACCTCTTGTGACGCATCCACTTCAGGCTCTTGTAACACAGTCCTATAAACCATGGCTGCATCATGTTGTAGTCAGTGGAACGCTTCACATCTACCTGAGCCAGACTGACCGTGGAGAATTGGTCTGCGGAAATGGAATTGACACATACCCTCATTATGGAATGCGATCAACTCTCGGTTTTCTTGAAAGTTATGCCGCTCATGTGCTTGAACTATTTCCAGTGTTGCATAATGTTGCTGTTCAGCGTCAATGGGCAGGATTATGTGACATGACACCGGACTACAGCCCAATAATCTCACCCATTGATGAAATAGAAGGTTTTTATGTCAATGGCGGCTGGGGGACATATGGTTTTAAAGCTTCGCCTGCAAGCGGCTACAACACGGCTCAAATGGTAGCTGAAGGAACCCCTGAAATGATTAAACCTTTCCGCTACAATCGTTTCATGGAAAATCGATTAGTTGGTGAGAGAGCTGCTGCGTCAGTAGGCAGTTAAAAATTCGCAACTACTGAATCTATTGTTTTAATGAGCTGAAGCTGGAATTTACCGTTTTCATCTTTCAGCTAATTATTTAACAAAATCTTAACAAAAGAAATTAAAGTGGAAATTATTGTACTAGTAAAACAAGTTCCGGATGTGGCACTTAATATTAAAGTGAAAGACGGAGAAATCGTAGAGGAAGGATTGAGTTATGTTATTAGCAGTTGGGATGAAACTGCATTGGAAGCAGCATTGCAGATAACAGAAGACGTTGGCGGTGAGGTTACAATTTTGACCGTTGGACCTGACAAAGCTGCTGAGTCGCTCAGAAAAGGATTGGCCATGGGAGCACATAAAGCGATTCACGTCAAATATGATCAAGCAGGAGAAACTGATTCTTTTGCCTATGCGAAAATACTGCAAAAAGCACTTGCGGGGCGCAACTATGATCTGGTACTGACTGGCAGACAGTCACAGGACACTGATGCGGGATTAACTGCTCCAATGCTGGCGGAGTTTCTGGGGCTGCCACAAGTTACAAACATTATCCGCTTTAGTGATGTTTCTGAAAACAGTATCACTCTTTATCGCAAGGGAGACGATGGTACAGAAGTTATAGATATGAGCCTGCCTGGATTAGTTACAGTAAATGATAGCTTAAACGAACCTCGCTTAGCGTCGATGCGCGGAATCATGATGGCAAAGAAAAAACCACTGGAAGAAATAGATCTGGATTCTATTGGCATTCCATCCGAAATGCGTGGAATTCAAGGTTCAATGACTCAGGTATTACAATTTGAAAAACCTGAGTCGCGTAAAGAAGGTCAGACCTTTGAAGGAGATGAGGCTGATACTGTAAAGCAGGCACTGGATTTACTTGTGGACGAGGCTAAATTTTTAACATAATTTTCTGAAAGATTTTGGTACTAAAACAAAATCCATTGTAGCTCGATAAAAACTTTTTTTCTAAAATCATAAATTAATTACTCAAAAGATTGCAAAACATGACTAAAATTCTCATTGTAGCCGAAGTCAAAAATGGCGAAATCAAAAAAAACACACTGGAATTACTATCCTTAGCAAAGTCACATGGATTAGAGTCAGATGCGGTGCTGTTAGGTGCAGATGTATCCGGTCTGGCGGACACTTTGGCCGGACAGGGTGCTGCTACAGTTTACCTTTGTGATGACACATCGCTTGAAATTTTCAACACTGAACAATACACGGCACTAGTTACGGATGCACTTAAGCAGTCAGGAGCTACTCAGGTCTGGCTCACATCTTCAGAACTTGGACGAGACCTTACTCCACGTATTGCAGCAAGACAGGGGGCCGGAGCATTAAGTGATGTTACTAAGTTGGAATTAAATGGAGATGAAATAACTGCCTACAGGCCATGTATGGCAACTAAGGCAATACAGAAATGTAAATTTAGCAAGGACGGTTTGCGTGTAATCAGCATACGGAGCGGGATATTTACTGCTGATGAATCATCTCCTGCTTCTGCAAACATAGTTTCTCTCTCTATCCCCACAGGACATTCTCAGTTGAAAATAAGGGAAGTGCAGGTCGAGGAAAGTAATGAGGTGGAACTCAATGAGGCAAGTATTATTGTGTCTGCCGGGCGGGGAGTAGGTGGAACTGAAGGATGTGAATTTGTCAGGCCACTGGCTACTGAATTAGGGGCTGCATTTGGAGCTTCACGTGCAGTATGTGACGCGGGATGGCTCCCGCACAAACACCAGGTAGGGCAAACAGGAACAATGGTTAATCCCGATTTCTATTTTGCTTTGGGAATTTCAGGAGCAATTCAGCATTTGGCCGGTATGTCCGGATCAAAAGTCATAGTGGCTGTTAATAAAGATCCGGATGCCCCTATTTTCAAAGTTGCTGATTACGGAATAGTTGGAGACCTTTTCAAAGCAGTCCCGGTTTTAAGAGAGGAAGTAGGTAAACGTAAGGGATAGCCCACACATGCAACTTGAGCCAACCACAACAAATTTACTGTAAAAAATGTCTAAATTACTACTTATAAACAAGATCTCTGGTTTTATTTAAGCACAATTTCCCAATTTATTCTGACTATTGTATATCGAGAATTCGCAAAAAATATATCAACAGTGATCAAAATGAAAACACAATATAGAGCTGTAGTAATCGGAGGGGGCATAGTAGGGTCAAGTACATTGTACCACCTTGCAAAAATGGGTTGGAAGGACGTCGTATTGCTTGAGAAAAACGAATATACCTCAGGATCCACATGGCATGCAGCAGGGTTGCTGCCACTTTTTAATATGAGTTACAGTGTTGGCAAAATTCATAAATACAGTGTTGACTTGTACCAGGGGCTAGAAGCAGAAACAGGCCAGCCTGTCAGTTTTCATAAAACCGGCAATCTGCGGCTGGCCAGGAATCAGGAGAGGATGGATGAGTACCGAAGATATTGTGGTACAGCTTCCACAATAGGTGTGCCGTTTGAAGTGATTGGTCCTGATGAAATCAAAAAACTTTGGCCGTTTGCAAAAGTTGATGATCTTGAGGGAGCACTTTATCACCCCGATGACGGTCATGTTGCTCCGGTTGATGTCACAATGGCATTGCTAAAAGGTGCCAGAACAAATGGTGCTGAAACTTACACGGATGTTGAGGTTACTTCAATTTCTCAAAAACCTAATGATGAATGGGTTGTCAGTACAAACAAAGGTAACATATCTTGTGAAGTTGTAGTGTCTTGCACTGGTAATTACGCACGACAAACTGGACGCATGGTAGGACTTGAGCTTCCTGTTGTTCCTGTTGAACATCAATTCATAGTCACGGGACCTATTCCTGAGCTTGTTGAATATAACCGCAGTGGCAATCCAGAAATGGCCGTTTTGCGAGAAAGCGACGCCTCCTATTACATGCGTCAGGAAGCAGATGGGCTGATACTTGGACCATATGAAAAGGGTGCACCCTGCTGGGCACTGGACGGTGTACCCGAAGGATTCGGACAAGAACTGTTGCCCCCGGACCTTGAACGTCTAGAGCCTCACATAATTGCTGCAGGAGAGCGTGTACCACTATTTGAAACTGCAGGAATAAAAGATCATATCAACGGACCAATATCCTATACACCTGATGGCAATCCAATGGTTGGACCGGCCTGGGGATTGAGAAATTTCTGGATTTCAGAAGGACATAGTTTTGGCATAACAGCAGCAGGAGGTTCCGGTAAGCATCTAGCTGAGTGGATCATTGAAGGTTCTCCAAGCATTGATATGATGGGTGTTGACCCAAGACGCTTCAGTGCAGAGCAATCTACCCGTGATTTCATCAAGGCCAAAAACGAGGAGTGTTACGAACATGTATTTATAATACATTATGATTTTGAGGAAAGACCCGCAGCCCGTCCTGCAAAAACAAGTCCGGTGTATGAACGTCATAAAGCACTTAATGCAGCATTTGGTCAGCGTTACGGCTGGGAACGTCCAAACTGGTTTGCTCCAGAAGGTACAAATCCATTAAATAAATACAGCTTCCACACTCGTCGTACAAACTGGTTCGAAAAAGTAGGTCAAGAAGTGCGGGCTGTACGGGAAAATGTAGGTCTGCTGGATTTAACGCCTTTCACAAAACACGAAATTTCAGGTCCAGGTGCAGAGGAATATTTGAACAAAATGATTGCAAACCGTCTTCCATCCAAGCAGGGGGGAACAGTCTTAGCTCATGCATTAACTGAAACAGGCGGTGTAGAATCAGAGTTCACTATTACCAGAGAAGCAGACAAGTTTTTTGCAGTCAGTTCAGGAGCTGCTGAGCGTCATGATCATGATGTACTTCTTCGTTCCATGCCTCGAGATGGGAGCGTAGCGCTGAAAAACATAACACTTGATTATGGGACATTGGTGGTTTGTGGACCTCGTTCTCGTGATTTACTATCAAAAATTACAGACGCTGATATGTCCAAAGAATCCTTCCCATGGCTTACATCACAACGTATTTCAATTGCTGGTGTACCTCTTATGGCAATGCGTGTAAATTTTGTAGGCGAGCTTGGTTGGGAATTGCATCATCCTATTGATCAACAAATAGAGTTGTTTGATTCAATTGTTGAGGCAGGAGAAGAATTTGGTTTAACACACTTCGGAATGTATGCAATGGAATCAATGCGCTTAGAAAAATCGTATCGCATGTGGGGTGCTGATTTAACTCGTGAGTATTCTATCTTAGAAGCAGGATTAGACAGGTTTGTACAATTCAAAAAAGATGATTTTGTAGGTAAGCAGGCACTGCTTGATCAAAAAGAAGCAGGAGTTCCACAGGAATTTATCACACTGGAAATAGACGTAACTGATGCAGATGCAATGGGCAGCGAGCCTGTTTTCCTTCCTAGTAATTCAGATTTATCAGGTGAAATGATTGGACGTGCAACTTCCGGATGCTTTGGACACAGCATAGGGAAAAGCCTGGCACTGGCTTATGTTAAAAAAGGTAACGGTGAAGTAGGAACTGAACTGGAAGTTGAAATACTTGGTCAACGACGTTCTGCCCGGGTAATTAATGAATCTCCCTGTGATCCGGAAAATCAAAAATTGAGGGCCTGACACACCCATTGACTTTAATATTTTTTCTTCAAGCTTTTAATATCCTTCCATCATATTCTTTCTGAAACATGCCATTAGAGAACTGGCTGGCCTACACTTTTGTGACAGCTACTTTTTTGCTGATTCCCGGGCCCACCATTCTGCTGGTGATCAGTTACTCACTTATAAGAGGAAGACAGGCAGTTTTTGCACTTCTTTTGGGAGTAGGGCTAGGGGATATTGTAGCAATGATATTTTCATTCATAGGAGTGGGTCTGTTGTTGCAGACATTTTCAATTGCATTTCAATTTCTTAAATGGATCGGTGCAGCATATTTGATTTGGCTGGGGATTAGAATGTTGAGCAGTTCGTCAGAATCATTGGAAATGTCAAAAAAAATAGACAACAAGGAATGGCATGCAATAATGGCAAATGCATTCGTAATAACAGCACTTAATCCAAAAAGCATCGTATTTTTCCTGGCTTTTTTACCACAGTTTATAAATTCTGAAAAACCATTTATAACTCAGTCCCTTATTTTGGGATCAACTTTTCTGGTACTTGCTATTATATCAGTGCTTTTCTACTCCCTTCTTGCAAGTTATACAGGACAGCAGATGAGACTTTCCCTTATACATCGCTGGACAAATCGAATTGGAGGATGTTTGTTGATTGGCGCAGGAGGAATGATTGCTTTTAAATAGTGGAATCAAAAAAAATTAAAGTCTTTTAAAATTTATTGACGCAAATCTTTATTTTGTTCATCAGTTCAACCAAGTGAAAAAACAATTTAAAGTTCATTGTTGTTTAGAACTACACCTTTGTAAATATTATTTTAATTCCTGACGCTGACTGACAATAGCGAGCCATGGCTGAAGTTCCCTTGGCTTTCCAGAAGGACGATAGTAATGGTCTAAAATTTTGAATCCACTTTGCTTAAGATAGATCTCACTTTCCTCAAATTCCATGTAATGACCGTATCGTTGTCCCTGCCAACCCTCTTTATTACCCCTTGGATTAGACGTAAATAAAATACCCCCTTTTCTTAATGCAGAGTGTAATTCTCTCAAAACCCTTGGAAGTTCAAGGCTTGGTACATGAAAAAGTGAAGCATTAGCAAAAATTCCATCGAAACTGTTATCTTCAAGTTCAAGATTTAGAAATTTTTGATGTAGAATAGGACATTTACTTAATTGCTGAGTCATTTTACAAAATTCTTTACTCCCATCCAATCCAATAGGACTGTGTCCCATTTGTTTAAAGACATTTACATCACGTCCTGGGCCACATCCAAAGTCAAGAATATCCAATTTCTTACCTTTGGGAAGGCCGCCCAGGAAGGCCGCTATATTTTGACTTACATCATGATCCTTTGTTCCAATCCTAAAAGACTCTGCATTGTTCTCATAATGCCCAAGAGTTAAATTTTCTATTTCTTCCAAATCAACATGGGAATTATTTTTCAGCATCAGAAAACTTTAAAAGTCTTAAAGTTTCTCAAAATTAGACTTAAGATTTTTTTATTTAAATAATTCGACTGACTTCGCAGAAGGCCTCGTTACAACAAGCACCATCCTCAATATCTGTACGGATATCTGCATCAAGCAGCGCATTTACAGTTTGTCCGGACTTACTTGCAGATAGCCATGTGCCCTTTGGAGTATATAGAACTCCAGGCAAGACTGCATTTGTAATCCGTGCGATCAGCAATGTCTCACCACGCTCGTTATGAACCTTCACATTGTCACCATCAGAAATACCACGTATCTCTGCGTCCAGTGGATTGATCTCTACTTCTTCCTGCCCATCTGACAACGAGCATCCACCGAATGTTGCATTGGTTCGTTTAGAGGAAGAGGGCGAGATTATTGACAGTGGATATATTCGCTCTACCGGTTCGAAGCGTGGAAGTCCATACCCGAACCGATCTTCCAAATCTTGACTAAACAGTTCAATCTTGCCTGACTGTGTATCTGGAAAGACAGTATCACAAAGAATCATATCTTCACCATCTTTGGTACTCATAGCTAGAGCTTCTTCCAGGGGTAACTCACTCGGCTTATATCCATTTAGTCTTGGATCTCCCTCGATGAACGCAGCGTCCATCAATTCAGCATCCGTTTCAAGGAAAATTTGATCGTCGAACCCAAACCGTTCGGCAAGACGACGGAAGATCTCCGTGTTGGGCAAAGACTCACCGACATGAGGTATTACAGGCTCAGACCTTTGCAGATAGTGATGGCCGTACGAGCCATAGATATCGGGAAACTCGAAATGACTTGCCGCCGGCAGAACCACGTCGCAATAGGCCATGGAATCCGTCATCACCACGTCAGAACCAGCAATGAACAAATCTTCCTGGGCCAAGGCCCGGCGCATCCTATTCTGATCTGGATGTGTGACAACTGGATTGTGGTTATAGATGAAAACCGCCTTTATAGGTGGAACCATTGATTTATCAAGCAATACCTTGGAAGTGTCGACAATGTTAATAGTCCGGGTTCCATATGGCACCAGATCTGGTCTTTCCAGCCTTAGAGTTGATTTCGGGAAGGAGTTCCCAGGTTTGGCAAAGACACCTGCACCCAACTTGCCATGATTGCCCGTAAGGGCTTGTAAGGCCATCGCAGAGCGAATTCCAGAGCCTCCGCTATGTCCGCGTTCTGGACCATTGCCCACAGAGACACTAACTATATTTCCTGCTTTGTACCATTCTGAGAACTGGCTAAAGGTCTTGAAGTCTATGCCACATATTTCCGAAACCATTTCTGGTGTATAGGTACGTGCATTTTCCATATAAGCTTCATAACCATCGACCCACCTATCTATGAATTCCATGTTATGTCCACCACACCTTTCCAGTTCGGAGGCCATCGCAAGCGCCAGGATAACGTCAGTTCCTGGCTGAATCTGAATAAACAGGTCGGCTTGTTCAGCTATTCGTGTCCTCTTAGGATCTATGACAACCAGTTTTGCACCATGTTTTTCCCGCGCAGCTTTGATTACCCTTGCTAAATGAAGATTGGAAACGGTGACGTTGTTACCCCATATAATTATCAGATCAGAGTGCCGCATCTGCTCAGGCGGCATACCGGGCACATTCCCATAAAGGCTATTATATGCAGACCCACGTACAAGTCCGCAGAGTTGTCCACGTGCAAGCAAAGATGCACCTAGCTTGTGAAAAAACCGACGGTCCATGGAGCCACAAGCAAGCTCACCATGCGGCCCGGCATAATTAAGTGGCATAACTGTTTGGGATCCATACTTATCTATGGCAGAAGTAAATCCCTCATGCACAAGATCCAAAGCTTTTTCCCAGGAAATAATTTCGAAATGATTCCCTCCGCGTGGTCCTACTCGTTTTAGAGGATGAGTAAGACGTTTTGCACCGTGCACGAAATCCGGATAGGCACGCATAACTTTAGTACAGATTACTCCAGCTGTATAGGGATTAGCTATCGAACCACGCACTTCCAAGATATGCTCGCCATTTGTCTTTACTGACAAACTACATGTATCAGGACAATCCAGTGGACAGACACTGGGCTTTGTTTCGATGTTATTCTTATTCTTAATCAATGGGCCTAAACTAAAAGTAGAATTTAAGTAATCTATGAATTTAATTTACAAACACTAAGAAGCAAATTTTTACTAAATTGCACGTTTTTCCTAAAGTTCTTTGTCAGCTTTTGCTGCAAAGATAAAATCACTTTCTGTTAATCCATCTATTTTGTGAGTCCAAATTGTCAATTTGACTTTGCCCCATGCCAGGAAAATATCTGGATGATGATCCTGATTCTCAGCAAGTTCTCCAACTCTAACTGTGAAATCAAGCGCCTCTTTAAAATTTTTAAATGAATATTCCTTTTCCAGATGGTGCTCTTTAATTATCTTCCAATCATTTTTTAATTTGTCCTGCAAATCTTCCAATTGAGTACCTTTCAGTGGTGGGTGATTATTTTTACTTTGTTTTTTTGTCGAGAGAGGCAGTCAAAACACTTGTGATTTTGATGTTCTGATAAATTACCAACAGAAGAACTGATCAGCCAACTAGCAGGGAAACATTGGAATAGGCTTTAATCCGGCTTTCAAATATAAAGGATGTGCAGGCTCACCGGACTTATTCATTTTAATACAATGTAATTGATCTAATGAGGTCAAAATTTTTTCAGAGCGATTTAAGAATTTTCCATGGTTACCCCATGCAGCAACTTTTATCACAGCTTCTTTTGCTATTTCATGAACCCAAAAATCATTCTCCTTTCCGACTGGTTCATGGTATACCCTAAGTTCATTTGGAGAAGTTGCACGAAACCCAAACAGATTAGCTACTAATACTCCTCCGTATCCCCATGAACGGGCAAAACTTTTACATCGGGTTATCGTGGGGTCATTTGAAGTTTCATCAGCAGTCGAAGGATTTAGACCAATTATCATTACAAGTGGCTTATTCCCATCCCAAATTCTCCACAGCGCGTAACGATATTTTCTACAATCTGAAAAAACAGCCCCTGATTTCGAGAATAATCTTCCCATCATCTCTTATTTTTTTAATGCATGATAGTACGAAAAGTTAGATTGATCCTCTCACCTTTTATATTCTTCCTTTTTGGAATCTGGTGCAACCAGTTGTGCTGTGTTTTACCTTTCATCAGTAAAAAACTACCATGCTGAAGTAAAATTTTTTGTTTCAGATCACGATTATACTTATGTTTCATTTGGAATTCTCTAGCTTCACCAAGACTCAAGGACCCAATAACAGGGTTTGTACCTAATTCCGGTTCATCATCGCTGTGCCATAATACACTATCAGCACCTGATCGATATAGATTCAGTAAAACACTATTAAATTTTGTTTTGGAAATTGTTTCAATTTTTTCCCTGATTTTTAACAAAGCTGAATTCCAAAGTCTAGTTTTCAGCTTAATTCCTGAGTAAACATAAGATTTATTTGAATCTCCATACCATGCAGTAAGTCTTGGGACATCATGTACCCCTCCGTATAACTTAATCTTATGTTTTTCCCATATAATACTTGTTTTTAGATTATCAAAAAGGTTATCGGCCTCATGATAAGACAGTAATGATGGATACAGAAAAATTTCTGCATCGGGGATTTTAATCTCTGAGCAGCTTGTGCTGCCTGCATCGCTATATGAAAAAAGGTCGTATGTTATCATACAACTTAAATAAAGATCTCGTAGAAGTACCTTAGTTCATTCGTAGTTTATACCGCTGTATCTTTCCTGTGGCAGTTTTTGGAAGTTCTTCTGGGAAGTGAAACCACCGAGGGTATTTATAAGGAGCAAGGCCAGATTTACAATGTTCTTGCAATTCAGCAGATACAGATTCAGATTCTTCATCAGAATTGTTAAGGACCACATGTGCCTCAGGTTTGATCAATCCTGAATCATCCTCACGTCCCACGACTGCCGCTTCCAGAACTTTTGGATGCTCTACCAGCCTAGCTTCAATCTCAAATGGGGAGCACCATATTCCACCTACTTTCATCATATCATCACTACGTCCCCCATAAAAATAGTATCCTTCCTCGTCCTGATGATACGAGTCTCCAGTATGTAGCCATCCGTCTACAATAGTCTCAGCAGTCTTCTGCTTATTGTTCCAGTAGTATTTACAGGTGGAATCACCACGTATTAATAGACGACCTTCCTCACCCTGTGAAACTTCTTTACCGTTTTCATCAACAATTTTAGCATCATAGCCTTGGACCAAGCGTCCGCTACTCCCTGCTCTGATATCATCCGGGCTATTTGAAATAAAAATATGCAATGCTTCTGTGGACCCAATTCCATCGAGAATATCCGTTTTTGTATGTTCTTTCCACCGACGCAATATATCAGCTGGTAATGCTTCACCTGCGGATACTGAGATTCTGATCGAAGACAGATCTGGGCTTTCAGAAGAAGTGCCTGAAACTGAATTAAGTTCCTTCAGCTGCGCAGCATAAAGGGTAGGGACTCCAAAAAATATTGAAGGCTTAAATCTTTTTATTACATCAAAAATAGACTGAGGAGTTGGACGTTCAGGGAATAAAATGCAGGAAGCCCCTGACCATAAAGGAAATGTCATAGCGTTTCCCAAACCGTAAGCGAAAAATAGTTTTGCAGCTGAAAAACAAACATCTTCTTCTCTCACTCCAAGTGTGTCTACACCGTAATGCTGACTTGTGACCACCATGTCACGATGACTGTGGACAACTCCTTTAGGTTTTCCTGTTGTTCCAGATGAGTAGAGCCAGAAACAATCATCCGTTGCAGAGGCTGGTGCTGCATCAAGTTCTAATGAAGCTGATTGCAGCTGTTCAAGGAAGCTTCCAGAAACTCCTTCAGTAAGACATGAATGATCCGGACTCCTAGAAACTTGACCCAAAGCCGATTCTACTTCAATCTTGAATTCCGGAGAGTAGAATACAGAAGCACATTCAGAGTCCTCAATAATGTAAGCATAATCATTAGATCGAAACAGCGTGTTGAGCGGAACTGGAACGTAACCAGCCTTGATTGCACCCCAAAATAAATAGAAGAATTCTGGAGAGTCTTTGACCACCATCAGAATCCTGTCACAAGGATTCAAGCCAATTTTTTTGAGTACATTCCCAGATTGGTTTACCCTCTTAGCAAGTTGTCCATAAGTTATTTTTTCACCTGAAGTTGAATGTATTATAATTTTTTCCCTCCTGCCTTCATCAAGATGGCGGTCAATAAAGGGAACTGACACATTAAATTCAGAAGGGAATTCAATCTTTGTTGGACTGGCGGAAGTATCTATAATTACAGTATTTTTTATCATTTTTCCTTCCTAGTTAATTTATGAACATAACTTAATTGAATCGCACATACTCAAACTCAAAAGACTGTCGATTAATCCTGCCTTTTGGAGGGGCAATCCATCCTGCTATTTTACCTGGTTCAGTAACCGGTTTCATCAAAGACTGAACAAATGATTGATCGCTTTCTGAAGGAAGCCATTCATTACATCGTTTCTCCCACTCCTCCTCAGAAATAATACTCCCATCAGGGTCTACATTAATATTGGAAAAATGACCTATATTTCTGTTAAAAGCACGGTGGGGGAGCAGGAAACGAAAATCATGACCTGAATTCTCAATTATTTTATTCCACCTTCTTATCCCTAAATCGCAGTCGGCAATGTAATCATCGCGAAGACGTTCATTAATAGCATTAAGTGCAGGAGATTCATTTTTAACTATATTTTCTTCTCTGACTTCAAACACAGGGTAACTTGCATCATGAAGTAAATGATCATCTTTGATCTTTGCTTCATCCAATCGCCCCTTGAGACTTGTATTGTAATATGTTGCTGCATTGGTAGAAATCTCCTGGCCAAATAAATCAGTGGAAACACTAAAATGGAAATTAAGATATTTTTGCAGCGTGTGCAGATCTATTCCTCCATATTCTCTAACGTCATCAGTTTTGTATTCATTCATCAATTCACAAGTTCTCTGAATTACGCGCCCTACTCCGCTTTCTCCTACAAACATGTGATGGGCTTCTTCGGTCAGCATAAACCTGCATGAACGTGACAAGGGGTCAAATGCTGACTCTGACAACGAAGCCAGCTGAAATTTTCCATCCCGGTCAGTAAAATATGTGAACATAAAAAAAGAAAGCCAGTCCGAAGTTTTTTCATTAAAGGCACCCAGAATACGCGGTTTGTCCTGATCTCCAGAATGCCGTTCCAACAAGGATTCTGCTTCTTCCCTACCATCACGCCCAAAGTATGCTTGTAGCAGATAAACCATGGCCCACAAGTGTCTTCCTTCCTCAACATTTACCTGAAATAGATTTCTTAAGTCATATAATGAAGGGCACGTTTTTCCCAGTTGCCTTTGCTGTTCAACTGAAGCTGGTTCAGTGTCACCCTGAGTTACTATCAATCTTCTCAGCTCTGAACGGTATTCACCGGGGACTTCCTGCCAGACAGGCTGTCCCTTGTGCATACCAAAATCAATTTTTCTGTTTGGGTCAGATGGTGTGAGAAAAATCCCCCATCGATATTCAGGCATTTTAACATAATCGAAATGGGCCCATCCCTGTTTCTCAACGCTGACAGCAGTTCGCAGATAAACATCAAGCTCAGAACTTTGATCCGGACCAAGCTCTTCCCACCAGTCAAGAAATTTGGGCTGCCAATTTTCCAAAGCTCGCTGGAGTCTTCTATCACCGCTTAAGTCAACATTGTTAGGTATTTTCTCACTATAATTAATTGTCATGCGACTTTAATCTAATCTTGTATTTTGTTGTTAAGACCTAATTTGATTTTGATTGAAAAACACAAATTAAAGATGGGGAGTCTTTTATCTGTGAACTCTGAAGCTGAAAAAGTGCGTGAAAGTAAATTAAGTACAAATTTTCAGCAAAAGGTTTTGACTAATATTTTTTCAAATGTGCTGAAATTTAGGATGCTTTTTCCCAGATTAATCTAAAACAATTTTTCAGAAATAATCATAAGTTTTAAACACGCTCCTTATTGTAATCTGCAATCTTTCCTGTTCCATAAAGCTTTAGTGCTCCATTTTCTCCAGCTGCGTTTGGACGTTGAAATATCCAATTTTGCCAGGCTGATAATCTGCCAAAAATTTTTGTTTCAAGTGTTTCCGGTCCGGCAAATCTCAATGATGCTTCCATACCTGTTAGTGCGTCAGGCGAAAAACTGGTTCGTTCTTCAATGGCAATTCGTACTTCTTCTTCCCAGTCTATGTCATCCGGAATAAAAGTTACCATACCAGATTCAAATGCCTCGGCAGCTGAAAAATCCTTCCCACTATGCTCATATATATTTTTCACTTCTTCCGGTTGGTTCAAAAATCTAGTCTGCAAACGGGTTAAGTCATTGCACATTGGCAATTTCCCAAAATTCATCTCAGTAGTTCGCAGTACTGCAGGAAGCTCAATGCTATCCTGGAAGATTCCGTCAAGCATATAACTTCTGTCCGCAGCAAAAACCAATTCCAACAATGTTCCAGCAAAGCAGCTGCCTGGTTCTACCAGCGTGACCAAACTGCGAGAGACAAGATCAAGTCGCTTAAAGACCCTTTTGAGGAATTGAATTATCTCATTTATAAGCCAATGATCTTTATGTTTAATTAAAACTTTATCAACATCGGCTACCCTATCAATAACTCCGACAGAACGGAAAACCCATGTTCCCAATTCCAGTTCATTGAATGATAAATGTACTATAGCATCATCAAGATCCCTTGCTAGAGCAAGAGGCCAGTATTTATCTCCTAAAGCTGCAATGCTTTCAGGATCCACTGGCAAATCTTCTGACGGTCCTTTTATTGTTATATATACAACTCCTGACTGACGGTCGAAAGACAAGGAAATGTTATCATACATGATGCCATCTTCATCTGACTCCTTGATAATACTAGTTAGCGCAATCCCTTTTTCGTTCACTGGCCTGGTAGACCTCTCAGAAAATTCCAGTGCACGTTTTTCAACCGTTTCAAAAAATTTAGAGCGTGGAACAAGTTCATCAATCAGGTTCCATTTCTCTGCACGTTTGCCTCTCAACCAAAATATAATCCGAGGCAAGTGCAAGTTCGTATCCCCCTCCTGCAGCTGTTCCGTTAATAGCAGCGATATATGTCTGTCCTGAATACCTGGTTGAGTCTTCAATTGAATTTCTTGTTTCATTTGTGAATTTACAGAAATTTACTTTGTCTGCATGTGACAAAAGCCCGAGCATATTTATATTTGCACCAGAACAAAAAACTTTATCCATGGAAGAGGTAACTACAACAACTCTGACTTCAGGATGTTCAAAACGTAAACGCTGAACTGCGTCATTAAGTTCAATATCAACTCCAAGGTCATAGGAATTAAGTTTTAATTTATAACCTGGATAAAGACCTCCTTCTTCATTCACATTCAGTTTTAATGAAGCCAGCTGGCCCTTAATTTCCAGTGACCAGTGTTGGTATTTTTCAGGATGAGTATTGAAATTAATCATTTATGAAACATTTACAATTTTTAGCAAATTACAGCAATCAGAATGAAAAAATTCTTTTGATTGTGAGGACCTTCAATATTATGATTATATTAACAGGAAGACTATGCCCAGTCCACTTTTTACCAAGCTTATGCCATTAGAATCTCAATCAGACTTGCCATTGCATTCCCCTGACATTAACAACAGTGGGAATTATGAAGATAGTTACCCTATGAAAAAGCGTGTTTCATTTCATACTCTGGGTTGTCGCTTAAACCAGTCTGAAACTGAAAGTTTAATGCGCAACTTTAAACAGAATGGTTATGCTGTGGTTCCTGAAACAGAACAGTCGGATGTTTGTGTTGTCAATACATGCACTGTTACGGAACACAGTGACGCAAAAAATCGACAACTTATTCGCAGACTGCATCGTCAAAATCCAGAAGCGATTATCGCAGTTACAGGTTGTTATGCGCAGATGGACCCAAGTGCTGTAGCAGGTATTGAAGGTGTCAGGCTTGTCATAGGTAATCAGGAAAAAATGCGGATTACTGAATACCTGAGCAATCTGGATATTTATAATTCACCTTTAATTGTTAGGCCTAAAATAAGCAGAAAGCCGTTTGTCACAACAACAATTTTCCAAGATCAAACTTCTCAGAAAAAATCTTCAGAAAATCTCAGAGAAGTTAAGGTCCAGGATTTATGTCCTGAGAACCATGAACAGGAACTTGTTAGAGAAGTAGAACTAAAAAATACACGGGCAATGTTAAAAATTCAGGACGGGTGTGATTTCATGTGTACATTCTGTATTATTCCTTTTGCAAGAGGACGTTCACGCAATCGAGAATTTTCCAATTTACAGGATGAAGCCAGACTTTTTATTTCTGAAGGAGTTCGTGAAATAGTAATTACGGGAGTAAATATTGGTACATACAAGACTGAGAAAGAGAACATTATTAGAGTAGTAGATTTCTTAAATAATCTCCCGGGACTGTCCAGAATCCGTATCAGTTCCATTGAACCCACCACTGTTCCGGAGGTTCTTTTTGAGTATATGTCTGATCCACAGCACAAACTTGTTCCATTTTTCCACCTTCCCTTACAGTCCGGATCTGATTCAGTTTTGCAAAAAATGCGGCGCCGTTATACTTCCGGGGAATATGCTGATGAGGTATGGAAAGCATATGAGGCAGTACCAGACTTGTGTATCGGGACAGATGTGATGGTCGGGTTCCCTGAAGAAAGACAGTCAGAGTTTGAATGCACAAAAAATTTGTTGGAAAAACTTCCTGTTGCTTATTTTCACGTTTTTCCTTTTTCTGCAAGAAAAGGTACTTCGGCTTTCTCCATTGAAGATCAGGTATTGCCTTCTGTAAAACAAAAAAGGGGAGAAGAATTACGCAAGCTAAGCATTCAAAAGAGATATGACTTTCATAACCAATTTCTGGGGAAAATCAGAAAAGTACTATGGGAATCACCTGATTCTAAAGGAAATATCAGTGGTTACACAGATAATTATATCCGGGTAATAC
>LUML01000032.1_pt1 | contig 29761 bp, 34 predicted proteins | sample 729661 | NCBI WGS metagenome assembly LUML01 (sample SAMN03860264, study PRJNA289734) | marine metagenome | biome: seawater column; feature: ocean; material: water; isolation source: Red Sea water column Station 22 - depth 10m | place: Saudi Arabia: Red Sea | collected 2011-10-15 | depth 100 m | reverse complement strand
AGGAACAATTGATAAGCTGGAAACAATCCCAGGTTTTATAACTAATCTTTCAACAAATGATTTTAAAAATAATGTTCAAGAAACAGGTATTTGTATTATGTCTCAAACAGATTCTATATGCCCCGCAGATAAAAAAATGTATGCTTTAAGAGATGTTACTGATACAATTAATTCAATACCCTTAATCTGTGGCTCAATCATGAGCAAGAAAATAGCAGAAGGAATAGATGGATTAGTTTTAGATATTAAAATTGGGAATGGTGCATTTATGAAAACTATAAACCAAGGAAGAGAGTTAGGTAATAATTTACAAACCATCGGTAAATCCTTTAATATTAATACAGAAATAGTTTATTCAAGCATGAATCAACCTTTAGGAAAAACTGCAGGAATGTGGTGTGAGGTTGAGGAATCAATAGAAGCACTTAAAGGTAATGCTTCCCAAGATTTAATGGATGTGGTCTTTGAACTTGATTGATGCAGTTCTTCCTCCAAGCCTCTCAGTCTTTTCATAAATTGACACCTTATGTCCGGCGTTGACAAGCAACGTACCAATGGAAAGACCACCAACGCCAGCTCCAATGATTATGATTGATTTTTCTTTTTTCAAACCTATCCAATTTAGTGTGTTTCATGATAATTTAATGGACACGATTCTTAGAATTACTTCTGAGGCAGGCAAGAAGACACAATCACAACTTTTAGTGAACAAACTAAACTCGACAAAACTAAAGACAAAACTTTTCAGTTTTCCAGATTATACAACTCCTATCGGAAAGGAAATCTCATCCTATTTAGAAGGCAAAGTAAAACTGAATCCAAAAATAATTCATTGTTTATTGGCTGCAAATAGATATGAAAAGCTTGCAGAGATTAATGATGCAATAGAAAAAAATTCTGTTCTAGTAATGAATAGATATTATCAATCTAACTGGGTTTATGGTTTAGTAAACGGTTTGAAGCTTGATTGGTTAGAAAAACTAGATTCAGATCTACCAAAGGCTGATCTTGTTATACTTCTAGATGTTTCACAACAAGAATCATTCAAAAGAAAAAAGACAAACCGTGACAAGTTTGAAAAAAATAAAGCATTTTACAAAAAAATTGCTGAAACATATAGAAAACTGGCAAAAAAGTATACAATTCTGAACTCAAAATTATTGATTCACCAATATTTCAACGACTGAGAAGAATCAAACAACTCTCTGGAGCACATCTAATTTATCCTGGGGCACAACATGCTAGATTTGAACATTCACTTGGTGTTATGCACATAGCATCAATGGCAGGAAATTCTCTGAAAGAGAAAGGAATACTAAAAAGTCATGACATTCGTGAAATTCGTCTTGCTGCACTTTTACATGATATAGGGCATGGACCTTTTTCACATCTCTTTGAGGAAGTACTTGAAAGGAGACAAAAAATTTCACACGAAGATATTGGGAAAAAAATAATCCTAAAGACTGAGATTGGCGATTCAATCTCAAAATCTGGATTTGATAAGAGATTCATATGTAAACTTGCATTTGGGGACTCGAAGTTCCAGTTCATGAACGAGCTTATTTCAGGCGCATTGAGTGCTGATATCATGGATTATCTGCTACGCGATGGTTACTTTACTGGTGCAGAGCATGCAAAGATTGATCATAACAGACTCACCTATTCTCTTGATGTCTTCAAAGATCAACTGGCACTTGACAAATCTGCCTTAGTCAATTTTGAGACAATGATGATATCAAGATATCAGATGTTCAAAGCGGTTTATTTCCACAAGACAGTAAGAGCAGGTGAAGTGATGCTTTTGGAAGCAATGGATCTAGCCCGAGATCATATTGGATTAACCTCGCTAAAACTAGATGAATTTGTAAAATTAACTGATGATACTATAATATCAGATATTCTTTCACTTGATGCCAACACTGCAGATATTAAATTTGCAAAAAAAATTGTAGATGACTATCAACACAGAAGACTTTTCAAATGTGTATTTGAGAGTGACTTTAACAACAAAACAAAGCTTGGAAAAAAGAGACTAGATCAGATAAAACGAGATATCGCTAGGAGATCAAAAGTTGCTGAAAATGAGATTTTTGTAGATAGTTCCATTACTCCATCAATGCCATTATCTCCCTCCAAAAAGGAATCAAATTCAATAATTCTGATTATCAATAATGGTAAAAAAACCAAAGCCACCAAAATACCAATTTCAAAGATTACAACAGTCTCAACAATGTCTGGATTTATGAACAATCTTCGGGTTTACACACCAGCAAAAAATAGAAAAAAAGTTGAAATTGCCGCAAAATCAGTGATTAGATAGACATGAAAAAAAGAATAGTACTAAAATTATCTGGCAGAGTATTTTCTATGGATAACACGAAACTACTGAAGGATTATGCTCATTTTCTGGTCAAGATTAGTAAATACTGCCAACCAGTTGTAGTTGCGGGAGGCGGCAAAATTGCACGGCATTACATCTCTCATGCAAGATCATCTGGAGCAGATGAGTCAACCTTGGATGAACTGGGAATAGAGATATCCAGACTAAACGCCAAACTCTTGATTTATGCATTAAAAAACAAAGCATTTGCCCATCCACCAACATCACTTCAACAAGTAACGCATGCAATAGATTCTGGTTTAATTGTAGTTACTGGAGGTCTGCACCCAGGCCAAAGTACAAACGGCACTGCGGCACTAATTGCTGAAAAGATCAAGGCATCAGAATTTATCAATGCAACAGACGTCAATGGAATCTATAGTGCTGATCCTAACAAGTCCAAAAATGCCAAACTCTTCAAAAAAGTGGATCTAAAGAAACTTCGCAGCATACTTGTTAAGGAAGACTCGGTAGCTGGTGGATACGATCTAATGGATATAGTAGCATTGAAGATTATTGAGCGCTCAAAGATCAAGACACGAGTGATAAAATCAGATCTAAAAACTCTGGAAAAAGCCATCAAGGGTAAGGCTGTCGGCACCGAAATAATCATTCCAAAATAGCCTAAAACTCGTTCTGAACTGTTGGGTTTCTCTCAGTCCAAATCGAGATCTCTGTACCAGCATATTCCTCGATTCCAGTATCTCGAATTTTTTGGAAAATCTCTGATGCCTCATCTTTTTCAAGTGGCTTTGTTTGGGCTTTGGTATAACCGTCACCATCAACCAAAATTACCACATACCCATCTGGTGTATTTATTGCTGCAGCAAAATCCTCCTCCCCAACTGGAAGAAATTTTCCATCAATCTTTTTCGTGGTGAGTGTCAGCATGGCAAAGCCAGCTACTTCAAACAGTTTCATCTGAGACTGGTTTGCTCTTTGTTTTCCTTTCTGAACTGCCTGAAAATACTGCATAGTTTTGGATGTTTTTAGAGGTATATGGATTTTTAAGGAATGTATCTAACTCATTTTTGTGAATCCGAGGATTTTTGTTGGTATTGCAATAGTTGGAATTATAGGCGCCATTGCAGCTATTGCATTTTCTGGAACTGCAGTGGTCAGCGACGTTTCAGACAATACCACATTTATGAGTCAACAGCAGGAATCTGATGTTCTTCCACTAAAAATACAGCTTGAAGATATTATAATTGAGCAAGTCGACGAAAAGGCTGCATTTGTAGAGGTAAAATTCAAGGTCACAAATCCAAACCAAAAATCAATTCTTCTCCAGTTGGTAAGATACACACTATATGAGGATGATCTGAAACTTGGAATCAGGGATATTGGGGATCGTGATGCTGGAATGGTTGCAGGATCAAACTACTTTACTGTACTTAACGATAGACCATTGATCCTGTCCGATGATGTAATCATCAAAAATACTGGAAATACTCCAGAACTTTGGAATGCTTTAACAACAAATACTCCAAAATGGAGGATCACTGGAGATGCATTCTATAACTTGAGTTCGATGACTGCAGGTGGAGAGAACGAACTCGCCTTCGAATTCACTAAATAAACCTAGTATTGTATCATAAAATTCAAAAATTATGTTTATTTCATAAAATAGTAAAATTTTCAGCAAAGCATTATATGATCAAGCATGAAGGATTTTGATCATGGCAGAAGCATCAGTAGCAGCATTTGGCTCAGCAGTAGGAGTAGCAGTAGCACTCGCAGTAGTAACATTTGCTCTTAGAGGAAGAGGTCATCCAGACCCAGAACTTCAAGGTTAATTGAGAAATTAATCGTCTTTTTCTTTTCTTTTCCTAGTTTTATCTATACATCCTGTTTATTTCCAAACAATGAATCAAAACTCAAAGGCTTAGATTCTCTTTTCTTGATATAACATCTTTCATAATATTGACATGTGGAACATTCTGAAGATGGTTCTAGAATAGGTACTTTATCCTCCTTGAGCAGGTCAGTAAGAACTCTTACGCGCCTGGCAATCTCCTCAAACATCTTATTTGCCCTGGTCAGTGAGAATGATTTTTCATTACCCCCTCCATCAACGTATGAGATTACCCCATCTTGTTTGTCAAAGATGAACATGCAGGTATTGAGGTAAAGAATGTCATTAGAAAACATAGTCTCTGGAAGTGTCTCAACTGACCTGAAAACTATGACCACATCATCTGCAATTATATCTGCCTGACCTGTAACTTTCACACCATTCATATCATATTCTCCTTCCTTGGAGCCAAACTCAAGTTTCCTAATTGTACCACTTAGAAAGTTTGAAAATCGTAATTTATTCTCCTCAAGTGGGTTTTTTCTATCATAAAATGACCTTCTGAGGCATCGAATGACCTCCAACACATGGACTTTGGAGTTGTCATTACGTGGAATATTATAATCAAGGACTTTGCCTACATTATCAATAGCCCCGTTGATTATCTCTCGGAAGTTCCTATCACCCATCATGGCAGATCATCAAAAAACTCTGGAATTAATAAATGAGTGTTTTCCTAGTCTATCTCTTTCAGGAATTTGACAGTATCATCTCTATCCTCTTTTGACATATTTGAAAACCCCTCCAAAAGCTCCATTTCAATATCTGATTCCCTATCAGATGCTTTTTTAAGGTTTGAGATGCTAAATGGCAAAAGCTCTGGCAATTTATCATCGCAATATGCTTTTGCATATTTTTCAAAGAGGGAGAAGGTAAATTTTGGGGCAATTTTCTGCAGTTTTGAGATTATCTCCTGAACAGGAACTTCTTCTGTATCATAAAATTCACCTGCAAAAAACTCGTTCATCATAGAATCCCTGTCGGCAGATTCGGATATTGATAATGCAATAAGGAGTCCTTTTTTTGTAAGGTGATAGTATGGCATCCCATTCTCCTGCAGCACTTTAGGTCCCCTCTTTAGTGGAAGCCTTCCTTCCTCCTCAACAAGACCCAAAGGAATCAAGATCTCATCAAGATCCCTAAAAATTCCAGAGTAGATGTTTTTCCATATAACATTATTTTCCTTGGCAATATATTGTGAAATTGCTGTCCTAGTCTTATCTGATGATGCATCAACTTGTCCTAGATGTGTAATAATTGCACGCTGTCTCAGGGCCTCTCCAGTAAGCTCGTTCTTTTTTGTCTTGAACGTTTCAAAGATAGCAAGTGATTTTTTAGCCAAATCTACCAAAACCACCTTTTTTAGGCACCTGATTTAGTATCATAAATCAACAATATTGTGATACTATCCTAATATATTAAAATATTCTTATTTTTCTTATTCTCCAAAATTATATCTTAAAGGTTAAATGCATATATTCTTCCGATCCTTCAATGAAATCTCGAAACCACAAGTATGCTCTATTACTTGTGGCCGCAGTCGCCTTAACGGCAACAGGTTCTCTAGCTACAGCATATGCTCAGCAAGTCAGCGATGGCATGGATGGCTATATTGTAGGAGATCCTGACGGTGGAGCGGGAATTTACACTGGTAACCCAAACGAATGTTGGTATGATACCGATGACGATGGCGTTCCTGATATGTATTGTCTGATTGATACAGGTGATACTGCATGGATGCTAACTGCATCATCTTTGGTATTGTTCATGACTCCTGGTGTTGCATTCTTCTACGGAGGACTTGCAAGATCAAAGTCTGCAACCAACACAATCGGCATGACATTCATTGTCATGGGATTGATGAGCGTTCAATGGGTACTGTGGGGATACTCGCTAGCATTCGGCTCAGTAGATAACGACGCAAATATGTTTATGGGATCATTGCAATATGTTGGCTTCAATGAAGTTTCAGCATGGGCTCCATTAGGTACCCCAGGTCCTTGTGAAGATACTTGGTCATACTATTACCAAATGCAAGAGATGAAGTCGGGAGACGTATGTAGTGATTCTTGGCCAGGAACAATTCCTCACCAATTATTTGCTATGTTCCAATGTACTTTCGCTATCATCACACCAGCACTCATTGTCGGCGGTCTTATTGACCGAATTAAGTTCAGCGCACTAGTGATATTCGTTCTTCTATGGGGAACATTCGTCTATGACCCAATTTGTCATTGGGTATGGGGCGGTGGCTACATAGGAAACATGGACTTTGATCCAGACCTATCACCAAGTTATGGACTTGACTTTGCAGGCGGTACTGTTGTACACATTTCATCTGGATTCTCAGCACTTGCTGGAGCCTTGGTCTTAGGACGAAGACTCGGATTCGGAAAGGTTCCAATGGAACCACACAACGTTCCAATGGTAGTACTTGGTGCTTCCATACTCTGGTTCGGTTGGTTCGGATTTAACGCAGGAAGTGAGGTCCTAGCAGACGGAATTACTGCAAGCGCATGGACAGTTACAAACACGTGTACCGGAATGGCATCCGTGACGTGGCTGCTTATGAGCTGGGCACACACTGGAAAACCAAGCATTGTCGGTGCTGCAACAGGTGCAGTAGCAGGCCTGGTAGCAATCACACCAGCTTCTGGTTGGGTTGGACCAATGGCTTCAATAATCATCGGCATCGCAGCAGGTACAGTCTGTTATGGTTGTGTTGCATTCAAGAATGCACGAAAATGGGACGACGCACTCGATGTATGGGGTGTCCACGGAATGGGTGGTCTCACAGGAGCAATCTTAACAGGAACACTAGCAAGCCCACACGTTTGGGATACTGGTGATGGTATCGGCGCATGGACTGGTACTCCAGAGGGATATGAGCAACAAGCAATCAACGTTGCTGGTGCAATATTGTCTCTAGCCTATGCATTCGGTGTATCCATTGTAATCTTCAAGATTATGGATGCAGTCTGGCCAGGTGGAATTAGAGTCACTCCAAAAGAAGAAGAGATTGGAGTAGATCTCGCACAGAACGGCGAAAGAGCATACGTAAACGAATAACCAAAAACCTCTCTTTTTTCTTTTTTTAGATTTTTACTAAGGTATCTTGTAGAAAATTTTGATGCTAATTACAGCTGAAGAATTACGAAACTATCTTGGAAAAAAAGACATTGTGATCATTGACGCAAGATCATTTCATGATTATTCTAAATCACATATTCCGGGAGCTGTAAATTTGGATCTGTTTTCGCTTCACTGGTTCGATACATCAAAGGAAGGAATTGATGCATTTAATGACCAAACTAGGAAGGTTTTCTCCTTTGCTGGTGTTGATGAGAGTAAGAAGGTGGTGTTTTATGATGACGTTTCTGGAATGTTGGCAGCAAGGGGTGTTTGGTTATGCCTTTATTTTTCACACCCTGATGTTGCAATGCTTGATGGTGGGTTTTCAAACTGGTCAAAAGGAAACTTTCCAACTGAAACTAGACAAAACCAATTTTCACCAACAAGTTTTATTGGAAAAATAGATGAAAATTTGATTGCTGGATTTGAATATGTTAATGACAATCTTGGCAAGATCAAAATCATTGATGCAAGGACACCAGAAGAGTTTGCTGGCACTGTAATTCGTGCAGCTAGAGCAGGTCACATTCCAACATCTGAGAATATTGATTGGTCAAACAATCTGGATAAAGACGGGAAGCTAAAGAATAACGATGAATTATCTAGTCTGTACAAACTAGAAAGCGATCAAGAAATTATCACGTATTGTCAAGGCGCATATCGAGCTGCCAATAGTTTTCTAGCTTTGAAGAAAATTGGTGTCTCAAACGTTCGTGTTTATCTAGGTTCTTGGGGAGAATGGGGAAACAGAACAGAACTTCCAGTTGAAAAATAATTTTAGCGATCAGAAATTTTCTAAACAAAAATTGGTTAGACATAGCTAATGATGATATAATTAATATAGTGTCTGACAGCGAGCGAAAACAAGATGGTTTCTGGCAGAAAAGCAATTTCTGGTTTAAGTCTAGGTGCAGGAGCTATTATGTTGATTTTAGTTATTTCTCCTATCCCAGCATTTGCTGCTGAAGGTGGGGATGAAGGTTTATCAAAACCTATTTTGGCTTTGGCTGCTGCAATAGCAATTGCAGGTGGTCTTATCGGTACAGGTAGCGCACAACAGGGAATTGGTGCTGCAGGTATGGGAATTATTGCAGAAAAACCAGAAAAGTTTGGACAGGTCTTATTCTTCTTTGTAATTCCTGAAACACTCTGGATTATTGGTTTCGTTCTGGGAATTATCTTATTGTTAGATATACTCTAGGGCGAACTGCATTGAGCGTTGATACTTTTATCCAAGAGATAGAATCCAGAAAAAAAAACGATCTTGCTGAATTAGACAAAAAACTCAATGACAAGAAGGCTGAAATTGAATCTAAAAAAAATTCTCAAGTAAAAGAACTCAAAGAGAAATATGCTGACGAAGCTAAAACAAAGGCAGAAAGAGAGGGTGCAAGAATAGTTGAGGCTGGTAAACTGGAAGCCAAGAAGATATTATTTGAAGCAATCAACAAAAATTTAGATTCAACTTTTGATGTAATCAAAAAAGAATTAGACGGTTACTCAAAAAAATCCGATTACAAAAAAGTCTTACAAAAATTAGTTGATTATTCAAAGAAAGTATTTGGTAAAGAGATAGTAATTCGTTGTAGAGAAGAGGATAAATCATTTTTCAAGACTGGAGTAAAGGTTGCCTCCACAATTCAAACACTTGGAGGTTTTATTGCAGAAAATAAGGAGGGAACAAAAGAACTTGATTTAACTTTTGAAGAACTGCTTCGAAACAGTGAAGATGAAATAAAAAATTCAATTCTGGAGAAGATACTATAATGGGTTCATCACAATACGCATCTTCATTTGGAAGATTACAATCGATCGCAATTAATTTTCTTTCAGAAGATACACTACAAAACCTTCTCAAAGCAAACAGCGTTACCGATATAGTTAAACAATTAGAGTCAACTTGGTACGGAGAAGAGATCAAAAAATCGGCATCTGTATACAAAGATGCAGAACTTTTAGAGGTTGCACTTAACCGACAACTTGTTGAAACCAATAGAGTAATTTCAGAAGCAACACCATTTGCTGGTAAAAACGCAATCAGAACCTATCTTTCAAAATGGGACCTTTACAATATAGAATTAATTCTTTCTTCAAAGGCTATGGGAAGGGAGATTACGGAGACTGAATCACTATTAGTTTCTAGCAGAAACGTTCCAGCAGGTATTGCTGCTGGTAACATACCACATGATGAGATAAAGCTCATTCTTGCAGAGACAAGTGTTGACGGTGTAGTAAACAAGCTTGCAAAATATGATTATGGTGTTGTCTTGATGAAATATCTAGACGAGTTCCAGAAGACTGGTGATATGGGACCAATGATGTCAGCATTACATGAAGAATATTATCAAAAGATGTTGGAGTCATTAAGATTCTTCCAAGGAGATGAAGGTGCAATTAGAGAACTAATTCGTGCAGAAATAGACAAGAAAAACATTCTAAATCTTTTGAAAGCAAAAGATTCAAACTTAGAAAAGGATATTGTAGCTAAACATCTTATTGAGAATGGAAGAATTACTACCAAAGAACTACTTGACAGCTATGAAGTAAAAGATATTGCAGAAATTGTTGGACGATTTGATTCTTACTTTAAACTGGGTGATGCTGTTGAACAATACAAGACTTCAAAAAGTTTGATTGATTTTGAGGTGGCTATAACAAAAATCATCTTTGAGAATAACGTCAAAAAATTGAGAAATATTGCATTATCAATTGGAAATATTTTCTATTTCATATTTAGGGCAGAGATCGAACATGAAAACCTGAAAAGGATTACATATGGTAAGCGATACGACCTTTCAATTGATAAAATTAAGGAGATGTTATTAATTTGAGCCAACAAGTTTCAAAACAAAAAACTGATGCAAGTGGAAGACTTGCAGTTGTAGGAGATCGTGAGCTTGTTATTGGTTATCGTCTAATTGGAATTGATGACACATTTATTGTCAGCGATGAAGAAGACGCAAGTAAAAAAATTCAAGAACTCTACTCATCGGGTGAGTTTGGTTTGATTATTGCAAGTAATTCTATGCGTGCTAAACTTTCTTCAAAGTTTCTCGCAGAGATTGAAGAATCTATAGAACCATTGGTTTTATTCATGCCTTCTCAGCAAGAAACTACTGAAGAAGATGAGGAATCAATCGCAGCATTAGCAAAACGTGTTCTGGGAATTAGTATAGAGGTTAATTGATATGGTAGAAGCTACTGTCGCAAGAATTTCTGGTCCTGTTGCTGTTGCTAAAAATCTAGAAGGTGCACAGATGTTTGATGTTGTTCGTATTGGTGAAATGGGTCTTGTGGGAGAAATTATTCGTTTGGAAGGAAATACGGCACAGATTCAAGTTTATGAAGATACAACTGGTCTAAAACCAGGAGAGAAAGTAATTAACACAAACAGACCACTTTCCATGCAGTTAGGTCCTGGACTCTTAAAATCAATCTATGATGGAATTCAAAGACCTTTAGATGTTTTAGCTGCAGACAGTGGAGACTTTATTGGTAGAGGAAAAGTAGTTCCTGCACTTGATCAAAAGAAAAAATGGGATTTTGTTCCATTAAAGAAGACTGGTGACGAAGTTTCACCAGGTGAAATAATTGGTGAAGTTCAAGAAACACCATTAATCAAACACAAAATTATGATACCTTACAATGTTTCTGGTACACTCAGTGATATTTCCGAAGGACAGTTTACTGTAAACGATAATGTTGCTGCAGTAAAAAATGGGAAGACAACTGATATTGGTCTATCAAGCTGGTGGACGGTAAGAACACCAAGACCAGTTTTGAGAAAACTTGCACCTGATCAACCACTACTTACTGGTCAAAGAGTACTTGATACATTCTTCCCTGTTGCAAAAGGCGGCTCAGCTGCAATTCCAGGTCCTTTCGGAAGTGGAAAGACAGTAACACAACAGCAGCTTGCAAAGTGGGCAGATAGTGAGATTATTGTTTACATTGGTTGTGGAGAAAGAGGAAACGAAATGTGTGACGTACTGTCATCATTCCCTGAACTTGAAGATCCAAAATCAAAACGTCCTTTGATGGAAAGAACAATTCTTGTTGCAAATACATCAAACATGCCAGTAGCTGCTCGTGAAGCAAGTATCTATACAGGAATCACAATGGGCGAATATTATCGTGACATGGGATACGGTGTAGCACTCATGGCTGATAGTACTTCTAGATGGGCCGAGGCATTAAGAGAAATCTCAGGAAGACTCGAGGAGATGCCTGGTGAAGAGGGATACCCAGCATATCTTGGAAGAAGATTGGCAGAATTTTATGAAAGAGGTGGAAGAAGCATTGTCATTTCGCCTGAAGAAAGACAAGGATCATTATCATTAGTAGGAGCAGTTTCTCCACCAGGTGGAGACTTTTCAGAACCAGTTTCACAAAACACACTTAGAGTAACTCGTGTTTTCTGGGGTCTTGATGCTAGCTTAGCAAACAGAAGACATTTCCCATCCATCAATTGGTTGACAAGCTATTCATTGTATATGGAAGACATGGCAGACTGGTACAAATCTAATGTTTCAAAAGATTGGATTGATCTAAGAAAAGAAGCACTAGAAATTTTACAGAAAGAATCAGAACTACAAGAGATTGTACAACTTGTAGGATATGATGCATTACCAGAACCAGAAAAAGGAATTTTGGATACAGCACGTTCTATCCGTGAAGATTATCTACAACAGAGTGCATTTGATGAAGTTGATACTTACACATCAATACAAAAACAACACAAGATGTTATCTACAATCTTAGAATTCGGTAAGAAAGAGGCTGACGTAATAAAGAAGGGATCTACATCTGCCAAAGTTGGTGCACTTGAATCAAGAGGAATGATACCAAAAATGAAATGGACAAAAGAAGAAGAATTAGATAAATTACTAACTGACATTAACAGCAAAATGAAACAAGAATTTGATTCACTTTCAAAGGAGATTTCTAACTAATGTCAAACGTATCATTCAAATCACTAGACAAAGTTGCAGGTCCACTAATCTTTGTTAAAGGAGTTGAGAATGCATCCTATGGTGAAATGGTTGAAATAAAGTTAGAAAACGGAGAAAGACGACAAGGACAAGTATTAGATACAAGCCAAGGTCTTGCTATAGTACAAGTATTCGGTCAAACTTTAGGTATTAACACATCTGGCACTTCTACAACATTCCTTGGTGAAACTGCAACATTAGCAGTATCTGACGAAATGCTCGGAAGAGTATTTGACGGATTAGGAAATCCAAGAGATAGTGGGCCAAAGATTGTATCAAAAGAGAAATTTGATCTGGTAGGTTCTGGTATTAACCCATATTCAAGAGAAGAGCCAGCAGAATTCATTCAGACAGGAATGTCAAATATTGACGGAATGAACACATTGGTAAGAGGTCAGAAACTACCAATCTTCTCAGCATCTGGTCTACCACATAACCAACTTGCATCACAAATCGCAAGACAGGCACAAGTTCTTGGAACAGAGGAAAATTTCTCTGTAGTCTTTGCAGCAATTGGAATTACAAGTGAGGAATCAAACTATTTCATTAAACAATTCGAAGAGAGTGGATCACTAGAAAGAACAGCATTATTCCTCAATCTATCTTCAGATCCTTCAATGGAACGTATACTTACTCCTAGACTTGCATTAACTACAGCAGAATTTCTTGCATATGAACGCGAACAACACGTCTTGGTAATTTTGACTGACATGACAAACTATTGTGAGGCATTAAGAGAGATTTCTGCAGCACGTGAAGAAGTACCAGGAAGAAGAGGTTATCCTGGTTACTTGTATACAGATCTTGCATCAATTTATGAACGTGCAGGAAAAATCAAGGGCAGAAAAGGTTCTGTAACTCAACTACCAATACTTACGATGCCTGCTGATGACATTACACACCCAATTCCTGATCTTACTGGTTATATCACTGAAGGTCAAATTGTAATGAATAGGGAACTTCATAGAGCAAATGTTCAACCACCTGTTGATGTACTAACAAGTTTATCACGTTTAATGAATCAAGGAATTGGTGAAGGAAGAACAAGAGAAGATCATAGACAACTTGCAGACCAACTTTATGCTGCATATGCACAAGGTAAAGATGCAAGAGCACTTGCCGCAATTGTAGGTGAAGGTGCATTAAGTGACCTTGACAGAAAATTCCTTGGAGTTGCAAATAACTTTGAGAAGAAATTTGTACATCAAGGACCTAACGAGAACCGTTCTATTGAACAAACACTTTCTATCGGTTGGGAACTATTAGCAGGTCTTTCAGAAACTGAGCTTACACGTATCAAACCAGAGTTTATTGCTAAATATGGAAAAAAGACTAGCACCGGTGATACAAACACCTCTGAATAGGTGATTCGAAGTGCCATCTAACGCCGACATCCGACCAACTCGCCTCGAGTATTTACGCACAAAAAAACGAATTAAGATTGCAAAAAAAGGACTAAAGCTGCTAAAACTAAAACGTCAAGCATTGATTCTTGAATTTTTCAATATCAGTAAAGCATCATCTAGACTGCGTGGAGAACTAAATGCAGAGCTAGTCAAAGGCTATCAAAGCATAAGGATGGCCGAGATGATTGACGGCGAGATGAGATTAGAAAACGAAGCAATGAAAATTCCTCAATTAAAAAAATTATTGATTACACCAAAGAACGTCATGGGTGTAAAGATTCCAAGATTAGAAGGTGGGAGAAGAGAAGAAGCACTTACAGACTATTTGTTAGAGATACCAGTTTCTATCAGTGAAGCAATGAAAGCATTCCAAGAAGTACATAAAATTGTTTTAGATGTAGCTGAAAAAGAAACAACTCTACGAAAATTACTTTATGAAATTGATAAAACAAAACGAAAAGCTAATGCAATAGAAAATGTCTTTATTCCAAGATTAGAATCAGCTGTAAAATTCATCACATTCAGACTTGAAGAGATGGAGAGAGATACATTTGCTATGTTAAAGACTGTAAAACGAAAGATGAGTGAAAGAGAAGAAAATGTGGAGGCAGAAATAATTGCAAATTGATTTTAAGAATCCTCAACAGAAAAAATTTTACTACATTAAACGTGCAATGATGATGGGTAATATTTTCATCGCAATTGCAGCAATTTTGTATTTCAGCAAGGAGTTTTTGGGTGCATAGAATGTCAGCGTCACAAGATCAATACATCAATTCTCTGAAGAAGATTAAACAAGTAGAAGATGGTGCTCAAAAAGAGATTGATGCTTACAAAAGTAAGATTGAAGATCAAATTATTCAATTAGATTCAGAATTAGAAAAAGCAATCACAGCAGCAAAAGCTGAAGGTGAAAAATTAGTTGATTCAAGTGTTGAGGAAGCAACGAAAAAAGCAAGTGCAGAAACACAAAAGACAATTGATGATGCCAAAACAAAATCAAAGGATATTGCATCACAAATCACAGCACAAAAAGCACAAGATATTGTCAACACTTTACTAAAGGGAGTAGAATAGATTGTTCAAGCCTGTTCAAATGGCTAAGATAGCCATTATGGGCCTACGAAAACATCAGCAAACAGCAGTTTCTGTTTTGCATGACATGGAAATTTTACAATTAGAGCCATTATCAAAAGAGGTTTCATCAATTGTAAAAAATGAACGTGATAATGAACTAACAAGAAAGGTGTCTGATGAGCTGTTACGAGTTAAGGCTCTAATGACAGTTCTTCCTAGAATACCAGTTGTTGTAAAAAAACGATTTGACTCTGTTGACGAACTCTTACAAACCTCTGCTAGTGTTAATGTTGATGATCAAGTTGCAACTCTTGAGAAGGAAAAAGAATCACTTCTTACTGAGATAAAAGATACCGAGAATAATTTGAGATTAGCTGAAGAATTTAGCTTCTTCCCAGAAGATTTTAAGATTCTACGACTATCATCTGCAACATCATACTTTGGTCGAATTGCATCTGACAAATTTGAGGAACTTAAGAAAGCTATTGATGCACACCACAAAGACATCATGCTTTTTGTTCAGGCAGAAAAAGAACTAACACATCTAATTCTAGTTGTATTTCCAACTATCTCATCTGATGAGTTTGCTAATATCATGCAAACACACAATGTCAAGATAGAGGCAGTACCAGATATAACTGGAAAACCAAATGAGATCATCACAAACCAAAAGACTAAGTTACAATCACAAAAACAAAGGCTCAAAGAGATTAATGATGAACTAAATGGAATTTCAGAAAAACACTTTGCAACTTTAGTTGAAGTTGAGGAACAACTACAGATAGAGAATAAAAAACTAGAAGTAATTTCTAATCTTGGTGTAACAAAAGATGCTTTTGCTATGGAAGGCTGGGTTCCAAAATCAAAACTTGGTCAAGTCAAGTCTACCTTGGAAAAATTTACGGATGGTATCACAATCTATGAATTAGAAACCAAGGAAGAAGAGAAGGCACCAACACTGATGAGTAATCCAGAAAGATTTAGATTATTTGAGGCATTCATTCGATTCTATTCTCTACCACAAAGCAAAGAGTTTGATCCTACAATGGTTTTTGCTCTCATCTTCCCAATCTTTTATGGATTGATGATTGGTGATACAGGATATTGTATAGTGATACTACTTGTTTGTCTGTGGGTAATTAGACGTGTAGAGAAAGGAAAACGTAATCTGAATATAATGCCGAGACAACTACGTAGTTTTGCAATGCTGATATTGAAAAAGCGACAGATGGTAAAACTATCAAAAGCAATGATTCCTGGTTGTGTTGTTGGAATAGTTTTAGGATTTATCTTTGATTTACATTTTGGATTCCACCTGAACGGTTACCTGTTTGATGTTCTAGCAAGTGCAGGTGTTACTGGACTCCCAGAACCTGGTGAAGTCTTAAACCGACCTTCACAGGCATTCATTGATCCAATTCATAATGCTGGAACACTCTTGCTTTATGCAGGATATATTGGAATTGGATTTGTATCATTTGGCTTGATTTTAGGTGTAATAGATTGTATGAGAGAGGGTGAAAAGAAAGAGGCATTTGTCAAGATTGGTTGGTTGATGGTTGGTTGGGGAATAGTTCTTCTTGGATTAGCTCTAATAGGTGGTGACGCTATCAACCCGACATGGGATAGACTGATTGAAGTTAATCCAATAGCATACATGTATTACGGATTAATTTTTGGTGGTATCGCATTAATGGTGATGTTTGATAAAAGTAAGGGACCTATGAAAGTGATGGCATTAATGGAAGTAGCCACGATCATCAGCCATATTCTTTCCTATACAAGACTAATTGGAATTTTACTAGCATCTGTTATACTTGCTCACACAATAGACTACGTTTTCTTAAAATCAATTAACATAGGAATTCCATTAGTTATTCTTGGCACGATGATATTATTCATAGGTCATTTGTTCAACATAATCATTGGAGTGTTTGAACCTGGAATTCAGGGAGCAAGATTAGTTTACGTTGAATACTTTTCCAAGTTTTATCGTGGTAACGGTAGAGCATTCAAGCCATTTGGTTCATTACGAAGATTTACGGAAAATCAATTTAAATCTGAAGAACAGCCAATTGTTGAAGAGAAAAAATCTAGTAAAAAGAAATTCAAACTAAAGAAATAATCTATTTGTATTTTATTTGACTTACGTCAAGTATTCTGTTACAGTATCTACATTTCAAAACTAGTTTTTCCTTATCTAGCACATCCATGACAGACTCGATTCGTTCCTTACTATTTGTAACACACTCTGGATTTGAACATCTAAAGATTCTGTCAATCTCATTTGGAAGACTTACACGACGTTTCTCCACCAATTTGTAATCTTTTATTATATTGACGGTTGATGCAGGCGCCATTACTGCCAGTTTGTTTGTATCATCATCTTCTAGGAATTTACCCTCTATCTTGATCATGTCTTTCTTCTTGAGCTTCCCGCTTGGAACATTTAGTGCAATTGTGATTACGTTTCCATCGCTACCATCTAGTTGGAGAGCATCCAAGACCTTAAGGCCATTTCCAACATCTATGTGGTCAATCACAGTCCCATCTTTAATGCGTCTGACTATGAGATCCGATTGGTCCATTAGTATGATTTGTATACCTGCCTCTATAAAATGTTCAAAGATGAATGACTTTTTCCAGAAGGACATTATCTCAATTAGAGATCTTGAGAAGGAGAAGCTAGAAAGCATCTTTTCTGCCACTGACAAAATTATAGATTTAGACTCAAACCAAAGACGTGAAATTGCGAGAGGTAAAACACTAGGCTATCTCTTCTTTGAACCAAGCACAAGGACTCGTTTAAGCTTCCAATCCGCAATGGCATTAATTGGAGGGACATCGCTTGGAATTGCTGATGTATCTTCATCTTCAGTACAAAAAGGCGAAAGCTTGTCTGATACAGTAAAGGTGATGTCTGGTTATACGGACGTACTTGTTTTACGACATCCACTTGATGGTTCTAGTAGATTTTCCGCAGAAATTTCAGAGAAACCAATCATTAATGGTGGAAGTGGAACCGAAGAACATCCAACACAAGCAATTCAGGATCTATTTACAATTAGAAGAGAGAAGAAAAAGATTGATGGTCTAAACATTGGAATAGTTGGTGACCTAAAGTATGGAAGAACAGTTTACTCCTTGTTATACGGTCTTTGTAATTATGATGTCAATGTTCACTTGATCTCACCTGAAGCATTAAAGATTAGAACAGATTCAACATATGACATTAAAAAAGATCTATCTTACACGGAATCAACTAGTCTTGATGAGCATATTGATGATCTAGACGTCTTGTATGTTACTAGAATTCAAAAGGAGAGATTTCCTGATGAAGAAGAATATGTCAAGATGAAAGGCAGTTATGTTATTGGACTGGATGTTGTAAAAAAGATGAAGGAAGACGCAATAATTTTACATCCACTCCCAAGGATCGATGAAATTTCAACAGATGTTGATTCTAGCAAACATGCAAAATATTTCGAGCAAGCGGAGTACGGAAAGTACACACGTGCAGCGCTTTTGGGCATGATTCTAAACAAAGACGGATTTTAGAAAAAATGTCATTAGAAGACGACAGCTTCATCAAAGATGTACGTGAAGAATTAGAAAAAAACATCGAAGAGTTCTTCAAATATTATAATTTTATTGAAAACCATAAAGTTCGAAATCTGATATTTTTCCCAAAAGATGAACATGCTTTCTTTGAGGGTTCTGTGATTGGAACCCTTGACCAGCGATATCGTGACTTTTATCGTGGTCGATTTAATCGTGACATGGATGAGCATATACGCATGGCAATGTTAGACATAATCAAGGAAAATCTTCCTGTCATACGGGAAAAGTTCAACGAATTTGTAATTGCAAGAGATAAAGATTATCAGGGAAAGTCTGGCTGGTAACTAAACTGAGATAATTCCTTCCTTGATCAGGAACTGAAGACCATTTGCAAATGCTTTATCGTCAATCTGGCCTGCAGCCCACCATGCTGCATTGTTTCTTACCCAGTCAGGTATTGTGACATCATCTTTTGCTACACCTGATGATGTAGCTGGGACAACAATTATTCCCTCTTTGATCATGTACTCGATACCTTGAGCAAATGTTTTATCGTCAATTTGTCCTTGTGACCACCACTCTGCATTATTTTTTATCCATGATGGTATTGTCACAATATCAGATGGTGTTGGGATTACACCGGATGAACTTGTTTGTTGTCCAGATCTTCCAACTTCAAACAACTGACTTGATGATATGAAAGGATCCCAGTTTGAGAACCCTTGTCCTGTTAAAACAAGGTCAAGCTTGTACATTCCAGCAGAATTGATTCTAATTAAATTGCTGTCAATACCTTCAGTTGCTTTTATTCCAATGTATTCTTCTGGATTATTCCCTGTTACTATATTAAATCAAAAGAATTTTTCTTAACATCTCCTTCTGGTACAAGCTTAAAGTTCATATTTTTACTTGATTCATGGCTTGTGCCAAGTACTTGATTAATTCTTTGCAGTTCGCTTCCAGTTACCAAAAAGTGTATGATGTTTTCAGTTTCTGATGAATATGGATCAATAAGTAAGACGCGTTGATCAACCTCTACTCCGTCTACATAACCTTTGAAAGAGCTTTCAGGATTATATGGACTGAAAGATTTAGGAACTCTAATCTCTTCGTGTACAACCTGTACTAATTCAACATATTCTGGAGCCCAATCAAATGGCATATCGAAAGTAATTGCATTTGATGATTTGTTAAACTCAAAATTAGATACATCATCATAGTATGTCTTTACAGTTACTGGGATCTCTTGTGCTTGTGCAGATTGGATCCAAAAGTTTTGTTCTTGTGCAACACTAACGAATGTATCAAAGTTTAATGGATCAGCAACAAGAACCTTAGGACTTGTAGCACCTTCTATGTCAACCTTAATGTTATACAAACCACCCTTATCAAAAATTGGACCATCTACAACTGGTCTTGAATCTCCTCTTGCAAACAGACCACCGCTTATTCCATCAACTTCTCCAAAGTATTGTGTACATCTCCATGGTTGTGGTTCAAAACAGTCAAGCTGTGGACGGATCTCAACATTAAGTTCACCATCGTTATCATAGAACAAGTTTCTTGCTAAAAGATCTCCTCCTCTCCAGACTTCAACCCTGTATGTAACTTTATCAAGATTCGTATCAGTTAACATATCATAAAATCGAATTGAAATATTAGCAGAGTCGATTTCTCCTACTGTAATATCAGAAGGATCAAGTTGAGTAAACACAGTTACTTCCATTCCACCAAAACTAATTGGTGGTATCATACTATTAAATTTCAAAGCAAATTTGATGAGCATTTTTATTGTTGTTAAAAAAATTTATGATAATGAAATATCTCTACATCTTACTTTTACTACCACTGTTGACACTCCCCGCATATGCCGAATCTGATGAATACGAGCAGGTTACATCAACTGAGAAGGGAACCCTCAATATTGGACTTAACGTTGTACCTTCACCAACTATAGATGAAGTTTCAAAAATGCAAATTGACTTTCTAAATGTAAAGACAGACAAAGTTCAAGAGCACATTGATTACAGTATAACTGTAATTAGAGATGGAAACAAGGTATTCGGTCCAATCCCATTAACACATACGTCATCTGGATCTGTAAAAATTCCTATCGAGTTTACTAAACCTGGTCAACATGAACTTAGAATTGAAGTTGAAGGAATATTATTTCAACCAATGCCAATGGAAACTGCATTCTTTACAATCAATGTGGCTGGAACGGAACAATCTGAAGGTGGTGGATGTCTAATTGCAACTGCAGCATTTGGTAATGAGATGTCGCCACAAATTCAACTTCTAAGAGAACTTCGTGACAATACTGTATTACAAACACAATCTGGTACTAGTTTTATGACTGGTTTCAACCAACTCTACTATTCATTTTCTCCACAAATAGCAGATCTTGAAAGAGAGAATCCAATGCTGAAAGAGACAATAAAACTAACACTGACACCATTGCTTACATCACTTACACTTCTCAACTATGTTGATATTGACACGGAATCTGAGATGTTAGGATATGGAATTGGAATCATCATGTTGAACATCGGAATGTACTTTATAGCACCAGCAGTATTAATTGCTAAAATAATCAGACCAAAACTTGAGTGAATTCAACCATCTCTAATGGTACAAACATAGAATGATGATTTAATTTATTAATTCTTTATACAGATTGAAAAAAATGGAGAAAACCATCGATTACACTAGTTTTAGTGATTCAACAAACGTTGAGATCAAAGAACTAAATGAAAACGCAAAAAAATATTCTGAGAAACTTGGTTTAGTTTTGGATGAAGTTCAGAAAGTAATTGTTGGGCAAGAACAGATACAAAAGAAATTACTTATTGCATTAATTGTAGACGGTCATGTTCTTCTTGAAGGTCTTCCTGGACTTGCAAAAACTCTGATGGTAAAGACATTATCTGACACTATTAATTCAAAATTTGTTCGAATACAGTTTACACCTGACCTTTTACCTGCTGATATTGTAGGTACAAAGATTTTTGATAACAAAAGAGATTCTTTTGTGACTAAGAAAGGTCCAATCTTTCATAATTTAATTTTGGCAGATGAAATAAACAGAGCCCCTCCTAAAGTTCAATCAGCCTTACTTGAAGCAATGCAAGAAAAACAAGTCACAATACACGGTGACTCATTCAAACTAGAAAAACCATTTCTTGTTTTAGCAACACAAAATCCAATTGAAACAGAAGGAACATACAAACTTCCAGAAGCACAAGTTGATAGATTTACATTCAAACTTTTAATTGACTATCCATCAAAAGATGACGAAAAGGACATAATAGAAAGATACACGCAACCAACAAAACCTAGTGCGAATTCTGTTATAACCGACAAAGAAATTATAGAGATACAAGATTTCAATAAAACTATCTATGCTGATGAAAAAATTGAAGAATATGTGGCTAACATTATTGATGCAACACGAAAACCAAGTGATTATGAAATAGATCTTAATGATATGATTGAGTTTGGTGCATCACCACGTGCATCAATTTGGTTGATACTAACTGGTAAGGCACATGCAATGCTAAACGGAAGGGGATTTGTAATTCCTGAAGACATCAAATCAGTTGCCCATGATGTATTGAGACATAGAATTACTTTGACATACGAGGCAGAGGCAGAAGGTATGACAACAGACAGAGTCATAGACATTGTGATGGAAAAGATTCGTTCGCCATAGTGATCTTTTGTCTGAAGTAAAACAACTCCTAAAGAAAGTGAAGGAACTTGAGATTAAAACAAAAGATCTCGTAGATGGGATGGTGGCTGGTAATTACAAGTCTAAAATAAGAGGTAGAGGCATAGAATTTTCTGAAGTACGTGAATATGCAGTAGGTGATGATATTAGAAATATCGATTGGAATGTTACGGCACGATACAACAAATTATTTGTTAAAGAGTTTGTTGAGGAGAGAGATCTTTCTGTATACGTGATATTTGATAATTCTGCAAGCAATGAATTTGGTCACGAGAAAAGCAAAAAAGAACTGTCTAGAGAGATTGCTGCATCAATAATCTTCTCAGCCATGAAGAACAACGATAACGTTGGTTTAGCCATGTTTACTGATAGATTAGAGAGGTTTGTTCCTGCAAGAAAGGGCAGAAATCACAGTCTCAAGCTAATTCGAGAACTACTCGTAAATACACCAAAAAGCAAAAAAACTGACATTGAAAATTCTCTTGTAAATTTTCATAAAATTCTCAAACAGCACAGTGTTATCTTTATTATATCAGATTTTATTTCTGAGCCATTTGCAAAACCACTAAAATTTCTTAAAAATCGACATGACGTGATTTTGGTAAATGTTTCTGATACAAGCGAAAAAACAATTCCAGATATCGGCTATGCGTTACTTGAGGACTTTGAAACTGGTGAACAAGTAATGGTAAATACATCAGATGAGGGATTCCAGAAACAATACAAAGAAATTGTTTCTAAAGCAAGTGAAAAACAAAAACGTGAATTTCGAAGATTAAACATAGATATGATTGAAGCAACATCAGCTGAACCATTTGATAGAACATTTAACCGATTTTTTGACAAGCGGGAATATACAAGGTGATACAGTTGGGATTTGAATTTCTAAACCCATATGTTCTGTTCTTCTTGGCTGTAATTCCAGTTTTTTACTTTCTTTATAAAAAATATACAGAATCTAAAAAATCTACAGCGTTAAAGTTCAGCACGCTTACGAGTGTAAAAAAGTCAATTAAAGGTAGTTTTACGTTACGACAGCACTTACCGTTTGTTCTAATTTTAGTTTCTGTTACATTAATAATAATTGGTCTTGCTGATCCACAATTACCTCTAGAAAATGTAAAGGAAGGAGTTAACGTAGTTTTGGTTCTTGATGGATCTGGAAGTATGTCTGCTCAAGACTACAAGCCAACTAGATTAGAAGCTGCAAAAAATGCTGCAGAAGTTCTAGTAAATAGTTTAGAAACAAAAGATCATGCTGGAGTTGTTCTGTTTGAATCTGGCGCAACAACAGTTTCTTATCTTACACCATTCAAAGAAAAAACACTAAGTGATTTACGTGCAATTGAACAACACGAGGGTGCAACAGCTCTAGGTGATGGTTTGGTTCTAGGTGTTGACATGGCAAACTCAATTCCAAACAAGAAGAAAGTAGTCATTTTACTAAGTGATGGAGTACATAATGCAGGAACAATATCACCAGATGAGGCTATACAATATGCACAAATGAAAGACATTCAAGTTAATACGGTTGGAATGGGTTCTGAAGAACCAGTATTCCTGAGAGTGAATATTTACGGTCAACCACTTTATGCTGAGCTCGATGAAGAGACACTAATCCGAGTGGCTGAATCTGCCGGTGGAAAATATTATAGATCTGTTGATACAAACAGTTTGAATCAAATCTTCAGTACATTAAGTGACGAGATTGATCGCGAAGTTGAACCACTTAGTATAAGGGATTGGTTTTTGATTCCGTCAATTGTTGCACTAGCTGCTAATATTTACATAATCTATGGAAAATACAAAATTGTAGTATGAAAGTACACGTTTTAATTTTATTCTTATCGTTTGCATTAGTTTTTCCTTTTGCATATGCAGATGAATCACTGTCAGTAGAAACGGATATGGTACATGTTAATTCGGAAGATCCAAACGAGTCTAATCAAATTTACATGAGGCATAAACTACTTAATGAATTTCATGAACCGATTTCAGTACAAGTTTCAAATTTTTATGGAATAGAGTCATCACTAGTTTTGGACACATGTAAGGTTCAAAACGTAATGCCAACACAGGTTTTGATAATCTCATACGATTCAATATCCCTGAATAAAGCATCAACCTACATCATGCTTCCAGCAAAAATTGAATATGGGGAGCAAAATTCAAGTTTTGATCAAGAGATTACTACAAATTCATACGCCATGATCATCAAAGATCCTGATACTAATCTTGTAACAAGAACGTCAGTAAATTTTTCATGTGATAATATTCAGGTCTTAGATAGCAACGATGTGTTAACACTTAATGCCCCTTCTGGATATTTCTCAGAGGCTGCACTTGGCTTCAATGAGGATTTGTTTGGGAATGAATCTGAGCAATCACAGCAACAACAAAATCAGGGACAACAACAATCAACACAACCACAGACAGATCAATTACGACAGCAAACACAAGAAATGATAGAGAATTTTATGCAGCAAAATAATCCTAATTTACAGCGACCAGACTTTATGGAACAGAATACTGAACAAATAAGAGATGAGATTCTAAACGATGCAAGTAGGAACGAGCAAATTTTTAGTGAACTTCAACAAAATTCTGAATTTCAAAATTATGATGAACAACTATCCAATCAGGGATTAGCACAGCAACAGCCACAATTTCTAGAAAATTCTGAAGGAGATGTTGACGTAACTGTTCCATATGAAAATGAAGAGGAAGAATCATCAATTATGGCAGATTATGTTGATGGTGAAATAACCAACGTTAGAATTCCGGAAATTATTGAAGAAGATACAACACCCGAGTTTCTATGGCTTATTGCTGCACTAGCAGGTGCAGGAATCATTTTTGCATTGCTTAGGAAAAAATTACCAAAGAAAGAGAAAATTACAGACACACCTCTTGTCCAAGTTGTTGGGTCAACTACAAGTTTTGTTGATACAGCACGTCAAATGCTTAACGATGCTAAAAAATTACATGAGAAGAAAAAGATCAAAGATTCGTATGAAGTATTTGCACAATCAATTCGGTACTATTACTCGTACAAGCTTGACCTGAAAAAAGAAATGACTACGTTTGAGGTATTACGTGAGATAAAAAAACACCGTTGACGTTGATACAGAACAAGAGATGCTAGGTTATGGTATTGGAATCATCATGTTGAATATTGGAATGTACTTTGTAGCACCAGCTTTGTTAATTACAAAACTGATAAGATCAAAGCACGAGTAACTGTTCGATGTTTGAACCAGCACTGATTATATTATAAAAAAAAAGTCAAATTTTATGTCATTATATCAGCAGCTAGCAAACAGTAAGCCAAAACTACTGGTAGCAGTGATTATTGCAGTTGTTGGTGGGGTATCGGTTCCTTTCTTATTGCCACACGTATTTCACGGCAATCATATTTATCACCTCTTACTACATACCGCTGGAATAGTACTTGCTACATTTTTGACGATCTTAGGTGTTAATGCCTACTATCAGTTACGATCGAAGAAGATGGCAATCACGTCCGTCGCCTTTTCTCTGTTTGCTGCATCAGAACTTGTACAATTAATTAATGCAACCGAGACACACGTTTACGATTTCTTTGAGTCACCATCAGAAATTGCACATTTAATGTTGCTTGGTGTAGTTGGGCTTTTTGCATTAGCTATATTTAGGAGAGATTAAGGAGTTTTAGAATTGGCTTCAAGAGAAGAAACAATCATTGAAACGATCCAAAAGAATCCTGGTATAAGATTCAGAGAAATGATGAATAATATTGGAGTAAAAAATGGTGTGTTAAGTCACTACGTTAGAAAACTTGAAGAATCTGGACTTATTCAAGTTGATCGAAGTCCACGCGTTGCAAGATTTTATTCACCAGATGTAAATCCAGAAGAACAAAAACTTGTAACAAAACTACGTCAAGAAACTCCAAAAAGAATTCTAATTGCTTTATTAAACCACAATGAACTTTCTTTCAAACAAATTACTGCAACAATTAAAAAATCACCTGCAACTGTATCATTTTACTTGTCAACCTTAGTTGAAGATGAAATTGTTTTCATTAGACGTTCTGACAAAAAATCATACTATTTTATTGCAAAACCTGAAAGAATTTTAGTATTAATTGACGAATATCATCCGGATATTGTGCAAAAAACATCAGAAAACTTTGCAGATATAGTATCTTCACTCTAAACTAGATTACTTTTTTCTTGCTAGTGCTGCAATACCAAGAGCAATTCCTGCAATGCCAAGTGCTATTGCAGCATAAGAAATCATAGACGAGTCATCGGATGAATCCTCTTTAATCTGATTCTGAAGTTCTCGTATATCACCCCTAAGGTCATCAATCTCTCGGTTGAAATCATCAATGTGGACTTCTTCACTATCTACTGCAGGAAACTGTAAGATACTTTGGTCTTCCACCTTTATTGGATGTAGTGCTAAACTCACTTTGGTCTCATTAATGGTTCCAAGAAAATTTAGCTGTGAATATCCAGAGAATGTAGGCGTAATTACAGCCTCATATTGACCAGGAATTCCAGAATGTGGTTCTAATGGTAGTGTTATTGTATCATCATCCACAACAAGTTGAATTTTCAATGTTTTTTTAAGACCAGTTATTCCCTTGTTAGGATCAAATTCTTGGTCAGCTGCCTCAAGTGATTTGTTCATCTCACTAACATAGACAATGATTGCGTTTGATTCGCCAGAGACAGGTGGTTTATTTTTCCAGTCTATTTCAATTCTATAATCACCCACAGAATCACTTTGATGTGCAAACGCACTAGAAAATACTAATGGGAAAATCATTAATGCTACAAGAGAAAATGAACGAATTTTCATAGCTCGCCTAATTTTATTTCCAATAAAAACGCTCATGGTACAATATCCGAACAGAAATAGTTGAATAATGCCTAGCTGAAATTGGGAAAACCTGAGATCATTTTTATTGATCCACCCAATAGGATCCCCAATGAGTACGAAATCTCTAGCTTCGCTATTTGTTCTTTTAGCTATAGTATCAATGGCTGTAACTGTACCTAGCGCTTATGCTGGTCATGCAGATATGGCAAAAGTTACAATGGCTGATGGTTCTGGTGTTCCAGGATGTGAAGAAACAGCTGAGGGATGCTTCCTTCCAAGTTCTGTAACAATTGCAGTTGGTGGACATGTTGAATGGGTAAATACAGACAACATGATGCATGTAGTATCTTCAGGTAATTTATCAGATGATGACGCAGGTTCATTATTCGATAGTAGTATGATGCAACCTGATGCAGTATTTGAGCATACATTTGAAGATGCAGGTGAGTATCCTTACTTTTGCATGGTTCATCCATGGATGGTAGGAACTGTAGTAGTTGAGGCAGAAAGTCACGACGATCATGGAGACGATCATGGAGACTCTATGGATATGAGTTCACCAAGTGTTGTTGACATTCAAATTAGTGTTCCATCATCTGCAAGCGCAGGTGACCGTGTTCCAATTGACATAAAATTCGTTGATGGAATGGGTATGGGCACTGAACATGTCAACTATGACATCAAAGTCACACATGGTGGAGAAACACTAATCGATGAGACAGGCGTTCATGATCATCACGGTGAAGGTAGTCACACAACTCCTGCACTAACATCTGATGCATCAGATGATAACCCAATTGATGTACTTGTAACATTCCAAGGATTTGGATTTCCAAATGATATGAAGACTGGTCCAATTGGTACAACATCAAATGCACAAGTAGTTCCAGAATTTGGTACAATAGCAGCAATGATTCTAGCAGTAGCAATTGTTTCAATAATTGCAGTAACTGCAAAATCAAGACTTAGCATCACGCCAAGGCTTTAAACCAATTCTACTCTTTTTTATTTTTTTAAACAATGATTTAATTATATTATATTATAACGTCTAACATGATGCTAAAAATGTCCCTCAAGGACATACTTCGAATGAGAACATTCAGTATGATTGCAATAGTTTCGGGATTTATTCTGGGTATTGCGTATTATTTTCTTACACTCTCTGCACTTCCAACTCACATTACGTATGATCTTGCAATAGATCCAACTTATGTTGTAACCTCTATTCTGTTAACTCTAGTGGTTGCAGTGCTCGGTGGTATCAACATTGCATTGGTTATTTACAACATTAAGATACAACGCGCAAGTGGAATGAAAAAGAGTGGAACATCCGCGGTATTTGGTGGTGCGTTAACTGCATTTACTCCTGGTTGCCCTGCTTGCACAACATCACTATCTGCGCTCTTGGGAATTGTTGGTGGATTGGCAATATTTCCTCTAGCAGGGTTGGAGCTAAAACTAATCTCGATCGCTGCACTAAGTTTTTCGATCTGGTGGGCGATGAGAAACATTAACAACGCTAGCTGTTGTGTAGAAAAAAACTAGTACAATTAACAAATGTACCAAACTCTATATTAAAAAATTACAAGCATTATATTTAGAGGCATTAATCGGGTTTTTCCCTTAATGTACGTGGAGTCATCTAAACTCGACCAGACCTAATGCCTACTTTTTTTACCTTTTTCTGATCATGGCAATGATTGCCAAGATGACACCGGCAGCACCAAGTGATAATCCAAACACACCAAAGTTGTATGCAGATTCCATATCCACATTTCCAGAACCTGTGCTAATTCCACCAAGATTTGATTTGAGGCTAGAGACGTCCTTCTGAAGTGATGAAAGCGCATTCTTTAGTGCACCAACTTCCTGTCCAGAAGATGAACCAGTTGTTGGTGGAAAGTCAACAATAGCTCTGCTTTCTACATCTTCAATAGGAATTATAACGTCAACCTCTATTCCGTTGAGCTGACCTTGTACCTTTACTTCCATAGAACCAGTTTTTGTTGGTATTATCTTTGCATAATATTTTCCAGCACGTTGATCTGGAGAAATCTCAAGAATCTTGGAGGCTCCACCAGACATTACAGTTGCTTGCATACTTTTGAAAGCATTATTTACTCCCATAGAGACACCTTCAACTTCACCAGGTTCTACAACATCAATTGTAATTTTGTTTGGTAAACCTACTACTGGTGGTTCATCACCCCATCCAGCTTCAATCTCATATGGACCAACTTCAACTGTCGTATGTGCATATGAAGATGAGAATCCTAATCCAAGAATTAATAGACCAATAATTGCAATTATCTGCTTCACGAGTTGAGAACAGTGATATGCATTATTATCTTTACTAAAGTAGTACAAGTTTCGAACTGCTAATTCTTTAAATTACGAACACGCATATTTCATGTAAAATGAAACTGCTACTTTTTTTACCACTATTGGTTTTACTAATAGGTTTTCCAGTTGCATACGGACATCCATTTCTGATTGATTCCGTTCCACCACAGGGTGGAAATGTTCCAGCTGGAACAACAAAGATCATCACATATTATTCCGAAGCTGTTGAAATTGATTTTTCAGAGCTAAAGATCTATGACAGTAATGGAAACCAGATAGACAACAGAGATACCTCATACCATGAAGGTGAAGAGTCACTAAGTGTTACAACACCACCACTTGAAGATGGTGTTTATACTATTGCAAGTAAGGTCTTGTCCAAGGTTGATGGGCATTTAGTACAAGCTGCAATAGTCT
>LUML01000013.1_pt1 | contig 29793 bp, 33 predicted proteins | sample 729661 | NCBI WGS metagenome assembly LUML01 (sample SAMN03860264, study PRJNA289734) | marine metagenome | biome: seawater column; feature: ocean; material: water; isolation source: Red Sea water column Station 22 - depth 10m | place: Saudi Arabia: Red Sea | collected 2011-10-15 | depth 100 m | reverse complement strand
TGCCAGAACAGATGCAAGGGCAACAGAAGGATTAGATGATGCAATTGAAAGAGGGAAATATTACAAGAAAATTGGAGCAGATTTGATTTTCATTGAAGCGCCACAATCAATAGATGAAATGAAAAAGATTGGTAGAGAGATAAATGCACCACTGGTTGCAAATATGATTGAAGGGGGTGCGACACCAATTAGTTCAACATCAAAATTACATAAAATGGGATTTCAGTTAATTCTGTATCCACTATCCATTCTATATGCAAATACATTTGCAACTCTAAAAATACTAAAAGAATTGAAGAGTAAGGGTACCACAACTAGACTGAAAAATGATTTAGTGAATTTTGATCAGTTTAATGATATTGTAGAATTATCAAAGTTTAGAAAATTAGAAGGAAAATATTCAAAATAAAAAAGAAAAACTAGTAAAGAGATTATTGAGTATTTCTCTTTACTTCAATTTCTATTGTGGAAACATTTCTTGTCTTACCGTCTTGTGACTCTAAACTTTCAGAGCCTATGGATATATTTCCAATACTATATCCGGAGTTTTCGGTCTTTCTTGAAATTATTTGTGCAACATCTACTGCTCTACCGATACTCATTCCTCGAGCTTTGATGTTGACAGATGGTAAGTTGGCCAATTGGATTAATGTTGAAGTAACATATGCCATAATTGGTTTCTTACCGATGAATACTGTGTCGCGTTGTTCGGTTGACATGCGAGTAAAATATTACGAGGATAATTTAAATCAAGATAGAATGGAAAAGAGAGACGTTCTCAAATTACTCAATGATGAAGATTCAAGACTGGATATTTTACCAAAGTTAACGCAAACCAACGATCCAGAGATAATTTGGGAGATAATATCTCTATTTGATGCAGAGAGAATTGAGATTAGAGGAGAAGTGTTCAGCACTCTATTTCTTAATGAAAATGGCATTTTAGAACAATTACTAAGAGGTCTAAAACATGAGAGTAAAAATGTCAGAGGTTATACATTATTGGTTATTGCAAATAGAAATGAAAAAGATGCAATTAAGGAAATAATAGAATTGACAAATGATTCAAGCGGACTGGTCAGAACTTGTGCATATGGAGCACTAGGACATTTGAAAGTAAAAGAGAGTTCAAAAGAACTCCACCAAGGAATTTTTGATTCTAATTTAGAAGCGGTAAAAAGTGCAGCATATGCGCTTGCTAGAATTAATGAAAAAATTTCTCAAGAAGAAATAGATTCAATGAAAAGATTGGAAAGAATAGACTTTGAGAAAATTTTTAAATTTTTTAATTAAATGGTGGACCGAAAGGGATTTGAACCCTTGACCCCACGCATGCCATGCGCGTATTCTACCAGTCTGAACTACCGGCCCAGTATCGAACCTAAATGATTCGTATTTTACTTCAAAAATTACTGTCATTTAACTTAATTCCACTTGGAGAGAAATAGTTTCAGCTAATTACAGCGGAACTTATAAGGTGATTATTCGGGACTGTAATATGGTCGAAGAGCACAAAGCGACATTAACCTATACACAATTACTAAAAGAAGACCTTGGTATTTTTCGTCTAGTTCCAGAAGATGGAGTTATTCCAGATTACAAAGCCGGTCAATTTTTAACAATTGGAATGCCAGTAAAATCAGAAGGAGGAAAAGTTGTTAGACGTGCATATTCAATTGCATCACATCCTGAAAATAAAAAATTCTTTGAGTTTGTAATACGATGGGTTAGAAAACCATTTCCAGGTAGATTAACAACTGAATTATTTAATGCAAAAGAAGGTGACGAAGTTACATGGATTAAACCAACAGGTCATTTGACAATTAATGACGAATTGCCAAACGGTGATCCAGATACAAGAAGAATCGTTTGTATTGGAGGAGGAACTGGTCTAGCACCATTTGTAAGTTATGCACAACACCTACACGATATTGGAGATAAAAGAGAAATCATTGTACTACACGGAGCAAGTTATGTAGATGAATTAAGCTACAAACAGGTTCTTACTGATTTAGAAAACGAGAGTATTGATAGAGGAGCAGATAAATGGAATTTCAAATATAGAGCTGCAATCAGTAGACCTCAAGAATGGTTTAATCGAGCATGGACAGGACAAACAGGAAGAGTTGAACATTTCCTAAGATCAAAGATGGGCGAAACATCACCATTAGAAGAATTAGTTGGAGAGAAGATCACTAAAGACAATACAATGTTTTACATTTGTGGATGGCAAGGAACGATTGATGGAACAATGGATTATCTACAGAGTAAGGATTTCGTAACAGAGAGAAATAAACGTGAAGACGGAAGTTATGAAGTCAAATTTGAATCATATGGATAAAAAAAAGTTCTGTAAAAAAGTTCATTTATTAAAAAACCAAATTCAGGTAGTCTCATCATGACAATTGCAATTTACTTAGCACATCTAAATCCAGTAACAAATGCACATGCAGAAATTATTAGAGATTTATCAAATGAAGACGAAGTTGTTGTAATGCCAGTTAGATTTCTTATGGGAGAACAAGAAGTTAACAGTAAGAGTTTTCCATTTTCATTTGAGATTAGAAAGGAAATGTTAGAATCAGTCTTTGGTGATTCTATTACTGTGTCATCAAATTATACATTTCATGCTCCATTCAAGAAGTATTTTCCACCACTTGTCTCAAAAGGATCATGGGAACTACGAAAGGAAATTCTTAGTGAGATTAAAGGAGATTATTACACATACACTGGAGACAAGGCAGAAGGTTTGATGTTGAAGATATATCGATTAAAACCAAGAGTGGGACAAAGAAAAGAACTTTCAGCCACATCAGTAAAAAATGAGATGTATAAATCAGCATTAGGAGAGAATGGAGAATGGAAAAATCAAGTTCCAGAGTCAGTAGCAGAGATAATTAAGAAAAATTGGAGTGTTGTCGAGGGATTTGCATCATCAGAAGATAAAACAATGAGAGTTCTAGGTATGAAATTCCCACGAGAAGGTTACAATTAGTTATAAAATAAATAGACAAAATTCTAGAATTTTTTGTGAGTTCTATATCAGAATTAATTTGGTTTGATGGAAAATTTGTCAAGCATGATAATGCAAAGATACCAGTAACAACGCATGCAATTCATTATGGTACATCTATTTTCGAAGGAATTAGAGCATATTGGAATGGAGAAAAATTAAACATTTTTCGATTAGACGAACACATTACAAGATTCAGAAATTCTGGAAAATTTTATGATATCACATTAAATTTTTCAAATAAAGAGATCAAAAATGCGATAATTAATCTGTGTAAGAGAAATAAGATTAAGACTTCGTGTTATATCAGACCATTTTATTTTGTAGGGCAATATGGAATTAATTTACACGTTACAAAAAAGGCTCCAACACATACAGTGATTTTTTGTTTTCCATTTGGAGATTTGTTTGATAAAAATGGAATTACAGCTTGCATTTCAAAATGGAGGAAGTTTAACGATAGTTCTACTCCAACGCAGGCAAAAATGGGAGGAAATTATCTAAATTCCATATTAGCGACACAAGATGCAAAAAAAAGAAAGTTTGATGAAGCAATTCTATTAGATAGAGATGGAAATGTAAGTGAAGCACCTGGAGAAAATATTTTCATTGTGAAAAATAAGACATTGATTACACCACCACTTTCATCATCAGCATTAGATGGAATTACAAGAAAATCAATACTAGAATATTCAAAAATTATAGGAATTAAATCAAAAATTAAAAAGATTACAAAAGATGAGTTGAAAAAAGCTGATGAGGTATTTCTTACAGGTACTGCTGCAGAGATTACACCTGTAATTAAAATTGAATCAAAAATAATTGGAAATGGAAAGGTTGGTCAAATAACAAAACAAGTTATGAGTACATACAGCGAGATAGTAATGAATAATAACAAAAAATTTTCTAAATGGTTAACAAACGTGTATTAGAATGAAAGTTATTCAAATTGGAACTGGAGGTTGGGGAAAGAACCATTGTAGAGTGTTATCAGAATTTGGAGTATTATCAGCAATATGTGATATGAACTTTGAACGTGCAAAGGAATTTGGTGAAAAATACAATGTCAGTTATTATAAAACAATAGAAGAATTATTTGAAAAAGAAGATTTTGATGCTGCGTTTATTTGTACACCAACATCAACACATTCAGATTTAGCATTAGAGTTAATCAAGAAAAGAAAACATGTTTTTGTTGAAAAACCAATGACATATCTTTCAGAAGATGGAGAAAAATTGGTTGAAGAGGCTAAAAGAAACAAAGTTATTTTGACGTGTGGATACATTGAAAGATTTAATCCTGCAGTGGCTCATGTTAAAGACTATCTAAAATCTAAAAAATTTGGGGAGTTAATCAGATTAGAATTTTATCGAGAACATAGAATGCCGTTACATATCAAAGATGTTGGAATAATTTACGATACAAGCGTGCATGACATTGATACAGCAATGTGGCTTTTTGATGAAACACCACAAGTTGTTTTTGCAAAATCAGGACAGATAAATCACGAACATGAAGATTTTGCAACAATCATGCTAGGTTTCAAAGATAACAGAATAGCTACAATTTCTTCAAATTGGATTACCCCTACAAGAGTGAGAAACTTTAATGCAGTTTGCACAGACGGAAGAATTTTTTCAGATTTTATTACACAGGAGATTCGTGTTGAGACGGACAAAGGGACTGAGAATCCAAGTAATAATAAAGAGGAGCCATTATCACTTGAGATTAGAAATTTTCTTGATGCCATAGAGAGTAGAAATGAGTTAATTGTGAAACCAGAACATGCTGTGAATGTGACAAGAATTGCAGAAGCAGCTCTTTTATCTAGTCAAAAAGGAATTCCAATCTATCTGGATATAAAATGAAAAAAAATCTGCTAGACATTTTGGCTTGTCCAATGTGTAAAAAACACCCTCTGGAATTAATAGAAATCAAATCAAAGGGAGATGAGATACAAGAAGGTGCAATTTATTGTACAGGATGTGAAAGATATTTTCTAATTATTGAAGAGATTCCTGTAATGCTTCCAGATGAATTAAGAGATAAAAAGCAAGAAAATGAATTTCTTCAAAAAAATAAAGATTCACTTCCTGAAAAAATTATCAAACAAGGAAAACCTTGGCATTTGTGATTAAATTGGTCGATAATTTTATTTCTGAAAAAGCAAAGATTGGAGAGAATGTGAAGATATGGCATTTTGCATATGTCGGAGATGATACAGAAATTGGAAATAATGTGAAGATTGGGTCACTTGCACATGTTGATTATGATGTTAAGATTGGAAATAACACAATGATTGAAGGTTTGGTTTACATTCCACCATTAACAAGAATTGGAAATAATGTTTTTGTTGGACCATCTGTTTCTTTAACAAATGATCCATTTCCACCAAGTGAAAAACTGATTGGGGTAACAATAAAAGATAATGCAATAATTGGAAGCAGAGCTGTAATAAAAGCAGGAGTTACAGTTGGAGAAAACAGTGTTGTTGCAATGGGCGCCGTAGTTACTAAAGATGTTCCAGCAAACACGGTTGTGGGAGGAGTTCCTGCAAAAGTAATGTATTCAAAAGAAGAATATGATAAAAAGCAATTAGATTGGAAGAATTCTAATTAATTTTGAGATTCAGCACTAGGAGCAGTTGCCATTCCGGCAAGAAGTTTATCAATCTCATATATTGCAAGTTTATCTCTTCCTAAGAGATTAAATTTTTGGAGAATGTTTTCAAATTGTTGCTCTTCTTCTATCTGTTCGTTTACAAAGAACTGTAAGAAGGTGAATGTGTTATGATCTTTATCTCTTTGAGCAATGTCAACCATTTTGTTAATAGATTTTGTAACACCTTGTTCATTTGATAATGCTGTTTTACAAATTGCTTCTAATGATTTGAAAGTTTTTGGTGGTTGTTTAACTGCAGGGATGATTGCACCAACACCTTGACCGTTTAGGAAGTTTACAAATTTCAACATGTGTTGATGTTCTTCTTCTGCTTGGGCATAGAAAAATGCAGCAGAACCATCATATCCAGTTATTTCACACCATGAACCAGCAGCAAGATAAGCATGTGCGGCATTTGCTTCCATTGAGATTTGATTATTTAGTGCTTTGACTAAAGGTCCAGATATTTTCATAGTATACATTAGTCTCTTGAGTTAAAATACTTCTCGAAAATTACCCTTACCTAATTACGCCAAGCTAACTGCAAAAGTTCTAAATTGAACCTAAATTATGCAATCATATGTCCGATAACGCATTAATGGAAAAATTTGAGCAAGAAGTTTGGTCCAAAGTTCCTCATAGAGAAGAAAAAGATGGTAAAGTGGAGATTGTTAATGCCACTCCATTAAGAGACCTTACAGAGGATTTGAAAGAATGTGCAAAAACAGTTTATGATGTAGATATTAGTGAAAAAGATTTCAAAGTTTATGGAAAATTTGATGGAACATTACTAACAGGTTCAATCAAGGTAAGACCAGCGGTTAACATCATACATGATGCAATCACCACAGGCAAGATTACTTCAGGAACAACTGTAATTGAAGCAACGTCTGGAAACTTTGGAATTGCACTGGGATTATTATCAAAAATTGGCGTAACTGCAATTGCACTGGTATCAAGAAAACTTCAGGAAGGAGTTTTCAAAGAGTTGAGAAATGGAAATATTCGAATAATGGATTTAGATATGGATATTTGTCCTGCACCAGGAATGGAAAGTAAACAAGATGAATTAGTTGCAAAAGCTACAGCTGCAAATGTTCGTTCACAAATGATTGATCTTGGATTCGAACCAGAAACTTTTGATAATAACATCGCAGACATTGAAACACTTTTAGCTAAAAAAGATATAATCAACCTTGCAAAATTCCTTGCAAAAATTTACAATTTATTCTGTCCAGAACAATACGACAATGATCTTAATGTCGATGCACATAGAACTGTAACAGGTGTGGAAATTGATCAGCAGTTGCACGAAAATGGAGAATCATTAGAAAATTTCAATATTGTTTGTACTTTTGGAACAGGAGGAACATCTGGTGGTCTAAGCAGATACTTTGATGAAAAGTATAACAAAAAAGGTGTACATGTGATATTCCCTCCAGACCAACAAGACGTAGCAGGTATTAGGACAGTTGGTAACGCAGATGGTCTCAAATATTATGACCCAGAAAAATATGCAGGTAAACATCAGGTAGATTTCGAACAAGCAAAACCATTATTGAAGTTCTTTGTTGATAAAGGTCATGACATGGGCGAGAGTAGTGCTCTTGAACTCTATGCAGCATTACAAATGATATACAAAAATGGTGGAAACTATGTTGTAATGATTTGTGATGGAATTGACAAGTATAGGAAAAACTTTGAAAAGATTGGAAATAGTATAACACCTAACCAAGTATCACAACAAGATGTTTCATCAACCTCAAGTGAATATGATAAAGTAATATGGATTCATACTCAGTATACACCAAAAGAAGAAGGAATTGAATTATTGGCAAAATCTCTTGGAATTGATAAAAGTAAGATTGTCGTTCCAAATGCTAGAACAGCCCAACAATTATTATCAGGTCAGCAAGTTCCTGAGGAGATTGACAATGCATTACAAGAATCACAAGGAAAATCCCTAATGGTTTGCATGGCTGGAAGAACATCATTGATGGCTGCAAATGTTCTAGCAGACAAAGGTATTCAAACTGATAGTCTAACTGGAGGAATTACCGGACTTCCAGAAAGTCAAACCAAAGATCTTTCCGAGATTATAGAACAAGCCTCACAATTCTGATATTTTTATACGTAAACTAGATTATACAAGTATGAAATGTCTCTCAGTTTGTCAACCCTTTGCAGAATTAATTATCGAGGGTAAAAAAACAATTGAATTAAGAAAATGGAATACAAAATTTAGAGGTGAATTCTTAGTTCATGCTGCAAAGAAAATACTAAAAGAAGATTGTAAAAGAATGAAGATTTCATCAAAAACAGTGACAACAGGTGCGATAATTGGTAAAGTAAATTTGGTAGATGTAAAAAAATATGAATCAGACAAAGAACTGAAGGCAGATAAGACAAAACATTTTTCATCAACGGATTTTTCAAAAAACAAATACGGATTCATTTTAGAAAAACCAAAAAAATTACGTGTACCTATAGAGTATTCGGGAAAATTAAATTTCTTTGAATTTCATCCAGATGAGACAAACAATACAGATATCAAAATTGATCTTTTTGAAGAAGAGCATCGATACATGTGGATAAATCACCACTAATTGTAATATGAGACTAGAATCCGACCCATGTATATATAAAGGGAGTATTTAAAAGAGTAAAAATGCCACAGACAAAACCAATAGTAAGTGTAGAAAACGTGGTTGCATCTGCATCAGTTGATCAAAAAGTAGATCTCAACGATATTACAAAGAAATTTCCTGATACAGAATATCACCCAGATCAATTTCCAGGCTTAGTTTTTCGTTTGGAAAGTCCAAGAACTGCTACACTAATCTTTAGAACTGGTAAAATGGTATGTACGGGTGCAAAATCCGAAGAGATGGCAGTAAAAGCTGTCCAAACTGTTGTAAAACAATTACGTAAAGGAGGTATCAAAATAAAAAAAGATGCAGTCATTACAGTTCAAAATATTGTTGCAGCAATCAATCTAGGTGGAAAGATCCATTTAGAACAAGCAGCAAGAAAATTGCCACGAAGTATGTATGAACCTGAACAATTTCCAGGTTTGATTCACAGAATGCTTGACCCAAAAACGGTAATTCTGCTATTTGCATCAGGCAAACTTGTGTGTACAGGTGCTAAAAAAGAAGCAGATGTATACAGATCAGTACATAACCTACATTCTACATTAGAAGAAAAAGAATTAATGATCTACGACGCGTAGATTCTCCAATTCTATTTATTATTTTTATATTTTCTTTAGTTCTTCCTCAATCTCAAGTAGAGATTTATTTTTCGGATCAAGTTCCTTAATTTTATTACAACATTGAATTACTTTTTCTTTATCTTTGAGATTAAGATAAACACTAGCCTTTATTGCCAATGCATCTAGATCAAATTCCCCAATCTCCAAAACACTATTCATGTATTCAATTGTTTTTTCTGAATCACCTTTGATGTAGTATATGGTTCCAATAATGAATGCAATGTCTGGATCATGTTCTAGTTTTTTCTCAATTCCATGGCCATATTCTAGAGCTTCATCATATTTTTTTTGTTTAACAAGTTTTCGAAGATGACGTCGAGGATTATTGAATAGACCAGTCAATTATATCAAAAAATTATTCTTTATTTGATAACTCAGATTGTAGTTTTTCCCAATCAGATAAGAATGCCTTTAGACCTTTATCAGTTAAAGAGTGACCCAGCATTTTACCTAAAACAGCTGCTGGAAGTGTAACAACATCAGCACCAATTTTGGCGGCATCAACAACATGTTGTGGGTGTCTTACACTTGCAACAAGAATCTGTGTTTTAAAATCATAATTTGAGAAGATTTGTTTTATTTCTCGAATTAAATCCATACCTGTGTGACCAATATCATCTAACCTACCTATGAAAGGGCTGACATATTTGGCTCCAGCCTTTGCTGCAAGAATAGCCTGATTTGCAGAAAAGACAAGGGTAACATTAACAGGGATTCCTTGTTCTGTAAAGCTCTTACATGCTTTTAGACCATCCCCAGTCATTGGGCATTTAACAACAACATGATCACCATATTCACGAAGTTTTTTCCCTTCTTCCATCATACCATCATAATCAGTACTTACAACTTCTAAACTGACATCACCTTTGATAATATCAGTAATTTCCTTCATTGCAGCATGTGGATCACCGCCTTCTTTTGCTAGAAGTGTAGGATTTGTTGTAATTCCATCTAACAAGCCCATATCATTGTATTTTCTAATATCTTCAATATTTGCAGTATCAAGGAAAATTTTCATAGTTTACTCCGGATATCTTTGACAGTTTTTTCTATATTAATTGATGTTATTCCATGTTTTTCTAATAATTGTGGAATTTCACTGTCACGAGCAGATTCACCAAACATGTCTTGTGCGCCAATTCGACGAATAGGGACAGGATATGATTCAGAGACGACTTCAGAAACAGCAGAACCAAAGCCACCCATTATGTTATGTTCTTCACAAGTAACAATTCCTCCAGTTTCTCTTGCTGCTTTTTCTAAAATTTCTTTGTCTATAGGTTTGATTGTAAAGCAATCAATAACCCTACAAGAGATGCCATCTTGTTGTAGTTTTTCAGCTGCGTCTAGAGCCATTTTGACCGTAATTCCAGTTGCAGTAATAGTACAATCACTTCCATCGCGTAATGTAATGCCTTTTCCAATCTCAAATTCCTGAGATTCGGAATGTACTGTTGGAACTTTCGATCTTGCCATTCTCATGTAAAATGGACCATACGATTGAGCAATTGTTTTTGTTAATTTGGATACAGCTACAGCATCAGCAGGTATCAAAACTTTCATGTTTGGAATTACACGCATGATAGCAATATCTTCTATAGTTTGATGTGAGCCACCGTCAGCGCCAACAGATAGACCGCCATGAGATGTTACAAGTTTTACATTTAGTCCCTTCTTTTCGCCTCTAGACGGATATGCAATTGAGTTTCTAATTTGATCGACACATCTTCCAGGTAAGAAAATTGCATAGGTGCTAGCAAAAGATGTTTTTCCAGAATATGCTAATCCTGCAGCAACAGATACTAGATTTGCCTCAGCGATTCCAACATTGAAAAATCTATCAGGAAATTGTTTTCCAAAACCTGATGTCTTTAATGAATCAGTAGTATCAGCGCCTAAGACTACAACATTTTGGTCTTGTTCACCTAATTCAATCAAAGCCTTTCCATAAGCTGTTCTCATATCACCAAACTCATCAGTCATTGAAATCCCAACTCCGTAGCAATTTGTGTTAGTTCGTCTTTTTTCTTACCTACAACATGTAAGTCAATCCATTTGTTTACTAGTTCTGTACCACCAAGTTCATTGGCTTTTTGAATCAATAGTTTACGTCTAGTTCTTAGTACTTGGTTTCTAAATTCTCTAATTACTAATCGAACGTCAGACTGACCAATAATAGCACTTCCTCCAACAAATGCACGTGCCCCATCTGCAAAACATTCACCAATATTATCAAGAGTCACACCACCGTCAGATTCAATGTATCCAGAAAAGTTGTTTTCTTTTAGAGTATTCATAAGATTTTTTGTCTTTTCGTGAGTAGATTCAATGTATTTTTGACCAGATTTTCCAGGTACAACAGACATTACAATAATTTGATCAAGAGTTGGAATGAATTTTTTACTCCAATCAGGCATAGAGGTATCGGGATTAATTGCTAACCCAACACTAACTTTACTAGACTTTAGTAGATCATGAATTTCTCCAAAACTTGATTCGTCACATACCTCTGCATGGACAGTAACAATATCACTACCAGCATCAATATAGTTTTGAATTTGTTTTACAGGTTCATTAATCATCAAATGTGTATCAAATGGAATTACAGTTAGAGGTCTTAGTTCTTTAATTTTTGTGTGGTCAAAGGTTGTATTTGGTACAAATTGACCATCCATAACATCAAGATGGATGTAATCTGCACGACCATCATCACAACGTTTTACTTCATTTTCTAAGTTGGTCATATCTCCTGCAATAATTGACGGAGCAATCATAAATTGAGAATCAAGTTCTTGATTAATTACAGGAACGAGTTGAGGGTTAGGAGCTTTGCCATGCCATTGAGGATTATCTTCCATATGTTCAACTGCTTTTCCTTTAATGGTTCGAGCTATAATAATAGAAGGCATTCCTTTAACAGATCTTGCTCTAGTTAAGGCATCAGAAACTTGTTCAATTCTATGTCCATCAACTTCAATTACATTCCAGCCAAAAGAACGCCATTTATCACCTGTCTTCCATCTGCTAGCATCTTTCCACATTTCAGAAAGTTCATCACCTTCAAGAGATTCATCTAACGGCATAATTTTTTCAGTGTAAGAATCTTGTTGTATGAAGTTTCTATCAAGAATTAGAGTAAGATTATCAACGTTGTATTTTGCAGCTGTCATGGCAGCTTCCCATACTTGGCCTTCATCACTTTCACCATCTCCCATTACAGTAAAGATGTGTGTGTCTTTTCCATCTATTTTTGCAGCAAGTGCATTTCCAATTGAATAAGATAATCCTATGCCTAATGAACCTCCACAAAATTCCACACCAGGACATTTTAGATCTGGATGTCCTTGTAACTTACTTCCAAACTGTCTTAGTGTATCTAATTGTGATTCATCAAAGTATCCTGCTACTGCCATGTTTGAAAAAAGACCAGGAGATGCATGCCCTTTTGATAGAATTAATTTGTCACGTTCTTCCCATTCAGGATTTTTTGGATCATACTTTAGATGATTTGAAAAAATACAACCCATGATTTCAGCCATCGAAAATGAACCACCAGGATGCCCAGATCCAGCTGCAGAGGTTCCTCTAATGACTAGTTTTCGTGCTTGAAGTACATTTTTTTTAATTTGATAATAATTCAGTCCCATTGTAATGTATTGACCAATTTGGCATTTTTAATTTTACACATGATCGTCCTCAAAAAAAAATACCCAGAATTACATAAATAGCTATTTCCGAAAATTTTAATCTGCAAAGATCGTATTCAGAATATGGAATTACATGATTCAGTACCACTCATGGTTTATGATAACAAATGTTATGTTTGTATAAAATTTGCCAAATTGATGAATTTTTTAGCAAAAGGAAAACTTCGAATGATCGGTCATTATACAGAATTTGGTGAAAGAATCAGAAATCAGATTTTAGAAGATGACGCATTGGAAATGTTTTGGTATATTGATGAAAATACAGCATATGGAGGAAGAGCAGCAATAATCCCATTATTATCAGCAATTTTGAGAATTCATGGTAGAGGATTCAACAAAGTAACAATTCAAGAATCATGTGATATAGGATGCAAAGATTCTCTTGCAGTTTTCTTTCGTTCTGCAAGTTTAATCACTCATAGTAGAAAAATCAGTATAAATAATCTATAAAAAAAGTATTTTTTAGAAAAAGTATGCGAATTAGGGCAGATACAATTCCATCAGAAAAGAAAAAAACTCAAGTTTTATGTGCATTTTGTTTTGAAGATGAGAATACACCAATCGGTCTTGGTAAATTCAATAAAAAAATAGATCAAATTGTTTCACAATCAGTTAAGGAGATCAAAGGAAAGAAGAACAAGATAGCAATTATCCATTCACATAAAGATATTCCAGCAGAGAGGGTATTGATTGCAGGAATAGGAAAAAAGAACAAGATAACTTCAGATGTAATTCGTGACGTAGCAGGTAACATTACAAAAAAAATTCATGATTTGGGAATCAAGGAATTTACAATAATTGTTCCAAATAAAAGTTCAATCAAGACTAGTCAGACTATATCAGCAATAGTCGAAGGTGCAAATCTTTCACTTTATGATTTTGATTTATTTAGAAAAGAAAAGTCTAACAAAAACCAACCAGATTTATCTCTATTAACTTCAGAAAAAAATGCACAGAGTATAATCAAAAATTCAATAATAGTTTCAGATGCAGTGAAATTTACTCGAGATGTAGCAAACCTACCACCAAATGAATGTCCTCCTGCAAAACTAGGAGAGATAGCAAAAAAAATTGCAAATCAAAATAAGATGAAATGTACAGTATTTTCAAAAAATGAAATAAAATCTAAAGGATTTGGAGGAGTAACAGCAGTTGGTCAAGGAAGTAAAAATGAACCAAAATTCATAATTTTAGAATATAGAAATGGGAAGAAAGAACAAAAACCAATTTTACTTGTTGGAAAAGCTGTAACTTTCGACACTGGTGGAATATCATTAAAGCCGGGTGAGAAAATGGATGAGATGAAATTTGACAAATGTGGCGGTTGTACAGTTTTAGGCGTAATGAAAGCAATTTCAGAATTAAAACTTCCAATCAATGTAGTTGCAATTGTTCCATCTGTTGAAAACATGCCAGATGGAGAATCATTTAGACCAGGCGATATAATCAAATTGTTTAATGGAAAAACTGCAGAAATTCTAAACACAGATGCCGAAGGAAGATTAATTTTGGCAGATGGTTTGGGTTACGGAATAAAACACTATCAACCATCAGCTGTGATGGATTTTGCAACATTAACAGGTGCATGTATCGTTGCATTAGGAACAAATGTTGCAGGAATTGTTAGTAACAATTCAAAATTATCATCTAAAGTTAAATCATCATCAGAAAGAACTTCTGAAGAAGTATGGGAATTGCCACTAAACGATGATTACATGGACATGGTAAAATCAAAAGTTGCAGACATCAAAAATCTTGGAATTGGAAGAGCTGCAGGAACAATTACTGCAGCAGCATTTTTGGCAAATTCAGTAGGAAATGTTCCATGGGTCCATTTCGATATTGCAGGAACAGCATGGATTCAACCATCTACAAAAAGCAAATCTTACAATGCACATGGTGCAACAGGATTTGGTGTTAGATTAGTAGTAGATTATCTTACAAACCAGAGATAAATTCTAGGTTTTTGCAATTTTTCTAAATATCCAGTTTTTAATTTTCAATAATGCAAATACCCAGATAAAGATGAGAATCATCGCAATTATCACTTTTGCACCAGAGTTTACTAGAGGATCTAATTCTCCAAAACCAGAAAATGATAATGGACCAATAAAGAGAACCATCAATCCACCACCAATTATGATTAGAATCCACATCGCAAAAATGAATGAGAATATTGGAAGAGACATTAGAAATTTACTCCCATCATAAATGAAGTGATTATTGCAAGAATTCCAGAAAATATTGCAAGTTTAAAAATTTCAATTCCTATTTGCTTTTCAGATAGAGGTTTTTTTGCAATTAACAATCTTACAAGTGTTATGGGGGCATGGTTTTCAGAAGTAGTCTTTAATTTCCAATCATCAGTATGAGAAGTGGGATTTTTTATTTCACGGTGTTCAACAATTTTCTTAACACTTGAAAGAAACAAAAATGAATTGATAATTGCAGGGAGGATGGCTATGGCAGCAATAACTTCAACACCACCAATTATGGCTATTCCACCATAAGCAGCACCAAAAGTTATGGCACCAGAATCACCAGGAAATATTCTACTTGGAAATTTATGATATTTGTAAAATGCCAGAGATGAAAATCCAAGACATAAACAAACAACCCCTATTTCATAATTTTCTAATATGAACAAACAAATTGATAATGCAAAGCTTGCAATCGTAGTAAATCCACTTGCAACTCCATTTAGAACATCAATTGAGTTTATTGTATTTCCCATTATAGGAATCATGAAAACAACAAGTGCCATGTATAGTAATGGAATGGACACCGAACCAAATAGCGGGAAATCTAAGTTTGAATCATATGCTCCAAGTAAGAGTATAGGAGCGGCACAAAAGGCTAGAGCTAAAGGTTTGAACCAACCACCCATAGTTTTTTTGTCATCGATTAGGCCAACAATAAATGCAAAAAACGTTGTAAGAATTACTGCAAGTATTTCAGAGATTGGGAAAAATATATACAAAATTATCAAAGATGATTCGATTCCAACAATAATTGATAATCCTCCAGGACGTGGAATCATTGGTTTTTCTTTTTTATTCATGTCAGTGACAGTGATTTTTCGTTTTTCTAGAGCTTTGATAACAATAGGAGTTAGCCCATAAACCGAAAAGAATGCAACGACTATTGCAATTATTGCTGGGATGATTAGTTGTTCCAATTATCTGACCTTTTCTACCTGTGACTTGATACTCTTTGCAATAGTCATACCGATTTTATCTATTTCTGCTAATTTCTCAAGTGGTGCCTTCTTTAGTGCAGTTCTATTTTTGTAACCATTTTTGTATAGAATTCGTGCACGAATTCTACCTACATTTCTGATTCTTACCAAATCAATCAATTCATGCTTGATTCCATATACAATTCTCTTGCGTAAAATATCCAATTCCTTGACCAGATCTTCACGCCTGAATTCTCTAGATAATTCTCTAAGTGAATAGACTAACCAATCTGCAGTGTCAACCATCCTATGCATATCACCAGATTCAATTCCAAGTTCATCAGACAAATTAACTTCTGTCCCTTCATTTGTCCATAAATCTAATGCAAGTAAACTTCTAGAACACTCTTCTTCTTCAATTACTCGAATTAGAGTTTGCCTGTTATTTTCAATGACGATAGATGCTCTTTCAACATCTTTTTGTCTAAGATCAAATCTAGGAAAAAATTCCTCACAAGTTGTTATGAGATGTAAAAATCCAAATGTATGTTCACCGCCTTTTGTAATATCATATTCAATAGCATTTCTAAAATCACGTGCAGTCATAGGATCAATGTATAATCTAGAAACCTTTTGTCCAAATCGGGTAGCAATGAAACCATTATCTTTGTTTGCTATGAATTCTTCATCAAGAAGAAAGGTTTTTGCGTTTTCCAAATGTAGTTCAATAATATCATCATCAACTTGATTTCCACCCAATGTTTGTGAAAAGAAATCATTAATCATTTCCTCAGTTATTGTAGGCGATGTAACAATCAAACTGAGTAAATGAATTCTTAGAGAACTTGGACTGATGATTTTAGATTCAATAGGTTCAGGTTCACCATCAACATATTTTTCTAATAATAATTCTTGATTATTTTTTCCAATGATAATGGATTCACCTTCATCATCATATTGAGGTCTTCCAGCCCGTCCACAAAGTTGTTTGTACTCTAAAACGCTTATGGGTATATTTCCACCGTATTGTGCATTGTAACGTAAAACACTGGAGATTACAACTCTTCTTGCAGGAAGGTTAACACCTGCAGCAAGTGTTGGGGTTGCAGATAATAATTTAATTTTTCCATCTCTAAATTCATTTTCAATAATCTCTCGACAGTTTTGGTTTAATCCAGCATGATGAAATCCTACACCTAGTTTTACTACAGTAGCAAGTTTCTTGACTAATTGAGTATGTTCATTATTACTTAGAATTTTTTTTGAAATTTTTGCCAACTCATCTAATTCATTTTTTGATAGAGTTTTTTGTATTAATGGGCCAGAATCTACTGCAAGTTTTGCAGCACTAGTTCTAGTATTTGCAAAAAGTAGACTTTGTCCACCATTTTTTACACAATCTAGGCCAAGGCCAATAGTAGATGAGCCTACATAGTCAAAACTCACATCATATGTTTCCCTATCTTGATTTGTGACAGTAAAGTCATCATATACTGCTTCAGATAGGGGTACAGGTCTCCAAGTACTTTGGACATGTTCACAATCAAGCCATTCGGCAAGCTCATCAGAGTTTGTTATAGTTGCACTTAATGCTACAATTTGTGGTACTTTTCCAATAATTCCAGATTTCAAGCGAGTTAGGACCATTTCCAAGGTTGGCCCACGACCTTCATCACCAATTAGATGAATTTCATCAACAATAACAAGACCTATCTCACTAATCCAAGACTGACTAAATCTCATTAGAGCATCCATTTTTTCATTTGTTAAAACAAGAATGTCAGAATTTTCTAATTTGTCTTCAACAGAATCAAAATCTCCTGTAGATATTGAAACTTTAATTTTTCTTCCAAGATTAATTTTTTCTAATTTTTTAAATTCGGTAAATTTTTCAGCTGCTAAGGCACGTAAGGGACTAAGATATACTATCTTTGATTTATTTTTTGGTAAATGAGAGAGCATGGAAAGCATTGCAATGAGTGTTTTACCACTTGCAGTCGGTGCAGAAACTAGTACGCTTTTTCCATCTAAGATTCCAGCGTCAACAGACGATGCTTGAGGTTCATAGAGTTTTTCAAATCCTTGAGATGTCAGAAAGTCAATTGCTGTAGGTTCTAGATCTAATTTACTTATTTTCATACTATGTTATAATGACCAGGTTTTGACTCATAAATAGATGAATCTCTAGCCATTTTTCGAATAAAGTTTTTTGCTTCTTCTTCAGTAAACTTTTCAGTTTTTGCTAATTCCTCTACCAATTGTTTTTCTTCTACAGGAGACTTGTGTTCACCTTCAAGAGACTTCATTACATCCATAAACAATTGCATCTTTGAGACTTCACTTCGTGGTCTTCCTTGTAGTACTCCAAGATCCACTTTTCCAGTATTAACATCAATTCCAGCATCTTCAAACATACTTTGTAAAAGATCAATTGCACGTTGAGCATCATCACCATCAACTTGATTTTTCATCAATAATCGTGCTCTTGCAGTAGATAATCTAATCAAACCTTCTAGTTGTCTAGGAGTAACAGTGATCATTTCCTCAGCCTCAACATTTCTCATTTTCATGTAATAATCAAGAATTTTTTGTTCAGCTTCTTTGGTTAATGTTGGATTAATTCTTTTTACATATGCGAGATATTTTGTTAATGTTTCAGAATCAATCTGAGATTTTTTATCAATTCCACTTGGAGTATGAAGATTGATTATGTGTTGAGCAATTTCAGTGTCCCGTTCTTTTGAGGGTTTATCACGTACTACAAAGATTAGATCAAAACGAGTCAATAATGGAACAGGAAGGTTGACATTTTCTGTAATGTTTTTGAATGGATCATATTTTCCAAACATTGGGTTTGCAGCTGCAAGAATAGAAGTACGAGCGTTCAATGTTGCAACAATTCCTCCTTTGGAGATACTAGCAGTTTGTTGTTCCATGACTTCGTGTAATGCACTTCTGTCTTCAGCTTTCATTTTATCAAATTCATCAATACAAACAAGACCTTGATCACCAAGTACAGTTGCACCAGCCTCTAGCATGAAAATTCCATTTGTATCTCTAACTACGGCAGCAGTCAAACCAGCGGCAGTAGAACCTCTTCCAGAAGTATACAAACCGCGAGGAGCAACTCTAACACAGAATTTTAGCATCTCACTTTTTGCAGTACCCGGATCACCTACCAAAAAGACGTTGATGTCACCTCTAATCTTACTTCCATCTTCTAATTCTCTTTGAGTGGAACCAGCCATAAGCAGTAAAATTGATTCTTTAATTATTGAATGTCCAGTAATGTGAGGAGCATACGAATCAATTAGTTGTTGATACAAATCAGGACTTTTAGCTAAAGATTTAATCATTTTTTCGTCTTCGGGAGAGATTTCTTCTCTTTCAATTTTTCTTGATTTTTTATCTTTCTTACCGCCAAGAAATTCAACATTATTTCCATCCAATCTCAATCTGTAGAGAGGACTACTATTTTTTGAAACACCGCTCATTTTTTCTTGTTCAATTCTCACAATTCCTGTAAGAACTACTCTATCGCCAGGTCGTGCATTATCTACTAAATCTTGTTTTACAGTCACATCCAGATAGTGAGGTAGTTGTCCAGGTGGAAGGTCTTCGGGTAATTCCTGTAGACGTACAAATTGTACATCAATAAAGCGACTTGATTCAGGCTCAACTCCAAGTTCTCGGTGAGTACATTTTGGATTTGAACATTGAACAGGAGATGTAAGAGACAATCCGTGTCCAAGTATGACATCAGTTCTATGACCTTCAGGACAAACAAAGACTAATTCTTTTGCAAGAGGTTTTACTTCAGATGCACGTAATACCATTCCAGATACACTTGTTATTTTTCCAATAACTTCAGCATTGATTTGACGTAAGCTTCGTTGTACAGGATAATTTGCAATTCGTGCTCTAATTTCATGTTCAATTTTTTTTGCATATTTTGGAAAACGTTCTTGTAAGATTTCTTTGATCGCTCTAGAAAATGCTTCTAGTATTGAATCAGGATTTTCGCCAAATACAGATTCTATATCAGGATGTAAAACAAGATCATTATAATCAACATTAATGAATTTGGATTTTGTTGGCATCATATTGTCAATGTCATCAACATATCGAAAATTCCCTTTTTCATCTTTAAACTCCAGCAGGAATTTTTTTACATAGTCAGATAGTGCGGATTCAGTTTGTGTTTCAAGAGTCATTTCTTTTTACCCAATATTTGATCTTTAAATGCAAGACTAGCATTATGTATCTGATTATAATATACTTCTTCTTCTACACTAAGTTTTGACGAAAGGTCAGATGTTAATTTTGAAGAATCTGCCAATCTGACAATTTTACCTTGTCTAATTCGTACTAGCTGATTTAACATACTTTGGGCTTTGTCAAAGTCAGCAGTTTCAAGTTTTTTCATGTATGCATTAAGTTTAATGTAGAAATGTTTGTCTAAGGTTGCAAGTGAATCTTCGTCTGCAATGTCTTCTTTTACTTTTGCTTGTTTTAATTCTTTAATCATATCTTGTTCATGGAGAATAACATGTTTTTCAGATTCTAAAATATCAGCAACCCATCTAGGAATATTCATCATTTCATTTTCTTTTCCATCTATCTGTACACCAGATACGTCCATCTTTAGGTCATGTTTGAATTCGACTTTAACGTCTTCTAGACCATATCCTATCGAATGAACCTTGATTACATCCTCTAATTCCAATATTGATCACACACCTTTCAGGGATTTATGGACAGCGATCGATCAATTTTATCAACAATTAGCTTTGATCAATTGATCCTTCTAGGCATTTATTAATAACAAAATGAGTTTGCAACTATGACAATTTCCGATATTATGTGGGTAGAGAAGTATAGGCCTAAGAAGATCTCAGAAGTGGTCAATCAAAAAGACATCAAAGGCAGTCTTTCGGCATTATTAAAAAACCAAGAAGAGATGCCGCATCTGCTATTTTCAGGTTCTGCAGGAGTTGGGAAAACTACAATGGCATTGTGTATTTCTCAGGAAATTTTGGGGGACAAATGGAAGGACTATACATTAGAACTCAATGCATCTGATGAAAGGGGAATTAACATGGTTAGAGAACGTGTTAAGAAATTCTCTAGATTTGCAGGTCTTGATACAGAGATTCCATTTAAAATTATAATTTTAGATGAGGCTGATGAAATGACATCAGATGCTCAAACAGCATTAAGAAGAATAATTGAAGATACTGCAAAATTTTGTAGGTTTATTTTGATTGCAAATAATATATCAAAAATCATTAATCCTATTCAAAGTAGATGTGCGGTTTTCAAATTCTCACAGATTGAAGAAAAAGAGATTACTACACATCTAAAAGCTGTGTTAAAAAAAGAAAAGGGCAAAGCTGATGAAAAAGGTCTAAAAGAAATTGCAGAATATGCAGGAGGAGATCTTCGACATGCAATAAATCTATTACAAACTGCTGCAAGTACAGGAGATATCACTCAAGATAGTGTAAAAGCAGCAGCAGGATTAACAAAAACAAATGATGTGGAAGATGTTTTAAAATTAGCAGTTTCTGGAAAAATTCAAGATTCTAGAAATAAGATGATTGAACTGATCAAAGTATATGGAATGTCAGAATCAGACTTTCTCAAATATATCAATCAAGCATTATTTTCTGCAAAATATGATAATCTGGAAGAATTATCACAGATTATAGCAAAATATGATTATAGAATTTTGGTTGGTTCAAATCCAGAGATTCAATTATCAGCAATGCTTGCTGAATTAGGCAAGTTCTCTAAATAATTAAAAACCCTCAGGTGGTTTTTGGACAAATACATTACATACCAAAGCATCAGTTTTTTCATCGCGATATTGAACATTACACGAGACAAATTTTCCCTTTAATGCACGCTCTAAATCTTCAAGAGTTGTTTCCTTGTATTCAGGATTATCTGGATTATCAATTTTTGAGATTATGATTTTTTCAATTCGGCTGTATTGTTCTTGATTGTCTTTACGATAATGAGTTACATCCAATTCAAATGCATTACCAGATAAACACTTGACAACAGGACCTCCAATTCCATCACCCATGAATAATTCAAGAATTGTTGCGATATAAATTTCAAAATAAGATTAAAAATAACGCCGAGAGAGGGATTTGAACCCCCGCGTTCTTGCGAACACAGGCTCTCAAGGCCCGCGCCCTACCAGGCTAGGCGACCTCGGCAAGAAGTAGTGTGAAATAGAGCTTAAAATTTGTTCAGGATAAAATGAAAAAGAAAGAATGCTACGATTATTTCTAATCGTGTGCGTGTGGGTTTTCTGAACCGGATTCCATTTTGACAAAAGTTCCAGCTGCTTTCTCGTGCCATTCCATGTTGGCTTGGTCAACAAGAACTGCTTGTGGAGGACAAACTGAAACGCATGCCATACAGTAGATACAGTCATGTTCTCTGATGACAGATGCTTTATCAGAATAATCTAATCGTTCTTCTTTTTCAGTAGAACCAGCACCTGGCCATTCAGTTTTGTCATTAACTGCATCAATGCCTGAAATGTCTTTATCGGTTCGATACCATTGGAAAACTTGTACTGGACATGCTTCAATACATGCTCCGTCTGCAACACAGACGTCCCAGTCATTTGCGACCATGGTTCCGTCAATTCCAAGTTTTTCCATTTTTTCGCCATGTGCTTCATAAGCGGCTAAAACGTTTTCATCCTTGGATGCATCCCATTCGTTTTGTCCTTCACCAGCTTGGGAAGGCCAAATGAAATGCTCGTTACCAGAGTCTGCATGTTTCATTGATCCAATTGGTTTTTTGTCGCCGTGACAAAAGTCTTCATTAATTGGCATAATTCCACCTCATTGGAATTGTATTTAAATCTAGACAAAATTAGTGGAAACTAAACGATCATTTTGAAATTATAACACTGTTTGAACAAGAAAAATACCTACGTTCATATCTTTTTAGAACAATTCACATCATGGACATAATCAAGTACGATTTCTATAGCGGACCAAATATTGGGATTTACAGTAAAGTAAACGATGAATTTGTATTCCTTCCTAGTGGTTTTGCAGATACAAAATCAGAGAAATTATCAGAATATTTGGAAGTGACTCCATTGGAGATTTCAGTTGCAAATTCAAGAGCTTTAGGAATTTTGATGGCAGTGAATAATCATGGAATACTTTTACCAAGTACATGCTCAGAAGGAGAATTTGAGCATATTAAAAAAAATACAGATCTCAATGTCGAGATTTTAGATGTAAAAAATAATGCATTAGGAAATATGATGAGTGTTAACGATAAAGGAGGAATTGTATCTCCATTGATTCCAAAAGAAGATTTACAGACAATAAAAGATGTGCTAGATATAGAAACAATGCAGTTTAAAATTGCAGGGTTCCAACAAGTGGGTGCAGTAATGACTGCATCAGAGAAAGGAATAGTAGTGCACCCAGAAACTGATGACGAAGATATGAAAACGATTAGTAATCTTCTTGGAGGAAATATAGAAGCAGCCACAATTAATGGCGGAATTCCGTTTGTGTCATCAGGAATATTGGCAAATAACAACGCGGTAGTTGTTGGAACATTAACAAATGGCCCAGAAATAATGATGCTTACAAGAGCATTCTTACACTAGAGAATTTTTTACATATTCTAATAATTCAGAAATTTTAACTTTATTTTCACTTCTATCTGACATATTTCTTACAACGACCATACCATTTGAAAATTCATCTGGGCCTACAATTATTGAGAATTTAGACTGTATGGAGTTTTCCATTTGTTTTTTTAATGCTCTACCAGACAAATCAATATCAGTTGGAATATTATTTTCTCTTAATGAGGAAGTGATTTTCATAGCATTTGCCTTCATTTCATCATTGACATACAGAACAGAGATACGATTAGTATTTTCTTTAAACGAGGATTTTTGATTTTCTAATGCTAACATAATTCTCTCAACACCTCCAGCAACACCAGTTGCACCCAAATCATTTCGTCCAAAAACAGAAGGAAGGTTATCATATCTTCCACCTCCAACTAATGCACCAATATCAAAGGTTTGATCAAACGCTTCAAAAACTACACCAGAATAATAATCAAGACCACGAACAATTCCAAAATCAATTTGTATATTTTTTACATTTCTATTACTTAGAGATTCAAAGAGAGTTGTTAGTTCAGACCAATTTTCAAATTGAGAAACATCTAAAGATTTTGAAATTTCTTCAGGACTTCCTTTAAGTTTAGAAAATTCAAGTATTTTTTCCAATTTTTCTTTTTGATAGCCCTTTTTCTCATATTCAGATATTATTTCCTGTTCAGATTTTTTCTGGATTTTATCAATTGCTCGAAGAATGTCAGAAATTACTTCAGAATCCTCAGATTCAAAGAGGGATGAAATGTATGATTGAACAATTTTACGATGAGATATACTCAAAATTATGTTAGTCAATCCCAGATTAGAGAAAAATTTTGATGTGAATTCTATGATTTCGGAATCAGTTTCAGTATTTTGCCTTCCAAAGATTTCAATATCCCATTGATGGAAATAGCGATATCTACCTTTTTGAGGTTCGTCATATCTCCATACACCTCCAAATGCAGAAATTTTTGCGGGGAGTTTCATGGATTTTTGTTCAGTTGCATAACGTGTCAATCCAACTGTAAAATCAAATCTTAATGATACTTCTCTGTCGCCTTTATCATTGAAAAAATAGACATCATCTCTAATTGTCGGTCCACTTTTTGCTTCAATGACAGACATTAATTCAATTGGGGATGGTTCCATTAGTTGAAACCCAAATACGTTAGAAGTTGAAAGAAATTTTTCTCGGATAAATTCAATTTTTTGAATTTCGTCATTTTCAAAATCTTTCATTCCTCTAGGCAAGTCCATTTACAAAAAAAAATGAAACAACGGATTTAGACTTTGCTGTCATGGTTGTAACTAATTAATAACATAATATCAGATAATGCCATGAGCTACAAAACATTAGAACATGCAACTGATGCAATTATCGAGGTTACAGCAGACAATTTGAATGATGCATTCAAAACAGCAGGAATTTCTGTTATTGAGACAATTTTAGATATTTCAAAAGTTGAGGAAAAAGAAAACAAGAAAATTGTAGTTGAAGGAAAAGATCTGAAATATCTCCTGTATAATTGGCTTGAAGAAATTATCATATTAACAATTACAGAAGGCTTTGCTGGCAAAAGAATTCAAGTTGAGATGAATGAAGATGACAAATGGAGAATCACTGCAGAAATTTTTGGAGAAAGTATAGATTTGAAAAAACATGAGTTTAAGGTTGAAATTAAATCGCCGACATTTCATGATATGCGTATAGAACAAAATGAAAAAATTGTGATGAGATATTTACTTGATTTGTAATCAATAAATATCGTAATGCATTAGATGATAATATGGAAGATAGTGAGCTTGAGAAAATAAAGAAAAAACAATTGGAAGAATTATTACAACAACAAAATCTAAACAAAATTGTTAATGAAATGCCAGTGATGGAATTAACATCACAAGATTTTGATCAAAAAAAATCAGAAAATGAATTACTTTTGGTGGATTTCTGGGCAGAATGGTGTGGACCATGCAAATCAATGCATCCAATATTTTCAAGAATGGCAAAAAAATACAAATCAGTTAGATTTGCAAGAGTAAATGTAGATAATGCTCAAGATATTGCAAGAAGATATGGAGTTCAGTCAATTCCTACATTTATCATGTTCAAAAACGGGGAAGTTGCAAATACTATGGTTGGTGCAGTAGGGGAACCAGGAATTCATATGATTTGCAAAAAATTTACTGAAACTCAGTAACCATAAACTGGATTTGTTTCTCGTTGAATAGAAACAATTTCATTTAATGTTTCCAATTCTTCAGAAGAAAGTTTATGAGAATATTTTTTTAAGAGTTGTTTTGCTTCAGATGGAGTAGGTAAAGTATAGAATACATCTTCTTCATTAATTTGTCTTCCAATAGTAACATTTTGAACAGAGCATGCAACTTCTTCACCAGATTTTACTTCTTGAACTGTTTTACCATCAGCTTCAAGGGAGTGAATATTTCCAATTTTTTTACCAGATTTGTTTGTAAATGCAATTTTTTGTCGTAATGTACCAACATCTACACGTATACCAAATACAGCAGGATTATTGTTACGAAATGCATATCCTTTCAGAAATGTAAATTTGCTGATTGGAGTAAATTCTTTGAAAATTGAGTTTTCTAGATCAGCTTTATCATCATCAACCCATTGCGAATATGTGTCAATTAAGCTATAGATGACTTTATCTTCAAATACACGTATGTGACTTTCATCACATTCAGTTTTTGCATCATCAAATATTTTGACATTGAAAGCAAGGACTACTCCAAGATGTCTATCCTTGTCTTTGATTGCCTTTGCTTGCATAATATCTCTGCGAGTTACAGGTCCAATGTCGGCTTTAGCAATAGGTACTTGTTGTCTTCGTAGCATTTCAGTAATAGCTTCTAATGATCCGATTGTATCACATTTCAAGATGACACCAGTTGTTTCAGTATCAATGAATACAGATTCCATTTCAGATTCCAATGTTTTCTTAAATTCATTAGCAGTGTCAGAATCTGATGACGCGTAAACGGTAGTACCAGGAAGAACTCCATCAAGTTCAGGAGATGCAATCTTAATTCCTGCAGCAGCTTGTACTTCATCTATTGGTTTGAATTTATCTCTAGGATCACGCATTTCATCTAACGGTTTGGGCAACAATAGAGCTTTTGGCTTTGTAATGATAACAGAATCTCTTTTTGCAACAACAACATTATCATCTTTTTTCAAATGTCCATCAATCAATATCATATTTGCAGTTGGACCCAATCCAACTTCATCATTTACTTCTAGAACAATTCCACGAGTTGGCTTTTCTTCTTGTTCTAATTTTTTACTAAGAAATTGCTGTGTTAAACCCACCAAAACTGCAAGTAGTTCTGGTATTCCAACTCCAGATCTAGCACTAACAGGTACAATAGATATCTCCTTTTTAAAGTCCTGTACACGGTAAAAAGCCTCAGATTGATATCCTAAGATGGATAACGCACCAACTACATTGTAGATTTGTTCATCGATATTTGTCTGAATAGAAGGAGATTGTTTTTTTATTGCCTTAGAAATATAGGCATCATCAGATTGTTGCCAACCAGATATCATATCTACCTTGTTTAATGCGACTACAAATGGTACTTTTCGACTTTCTAAAATTTTCAAACTTTCATTTGTTTGAGGTTGAAAACCACGATTGATATCAACTACCAGTATTGCAATATCAGCTGCAGAACCACCTCTTGCTCGAAGATTTGTAAATACTTCATGCCCTGGAGTATCAATTACTAGAATTCCTGGAACTTTGTTTTCAGTTTTTCCAAGTTTTTCATACAGTGCACCACAGAGTTTTTGAATAGTTTCATCAGGTAGAAAACTTGCACCAATGTGTTGGGTTATACCACCAGCTTCTCGTCCCTGTACACCAGTACCCCGAATTTTATCTAAGAGAGACCGGAATCAACATGACCTAGAACGGCCACAATGGGTTGTCTGATACGCAATGTGAATCACTTGAATACCACATTTACTTCCTTATCAAAGCTTTCAGTTGAATCAGATGCATGAATAATATTTTCAGTGAAGCCTAAACCAAAATCTCCACGTATTGAACCAGGTTCTGCTTCAAATGATTTTGTTGCACCCACCATTTGTCTTGTTGTTGCAACAGCATTATTTCCTTCAACTACAGTAACAACTACAGGACCAGATGTGATGTATTCTAACAATTCACCAAAAAATGGTTTATCTTTATGCACTGAATAAAATTCTGTGGCTAATTCTTTGGTGAATGTGAACATTTTTAATTTTAAAATTGTAAATCCTTTTTTTTCAAATCGTGAAATTATTTCTCCAACTAATTTTCTTTTTACACCGTCAGGTTTGACAATGAATAATGTTTGTTCAGACAATTTACTTCTTCTGTTTAATTCCGCCTTTGACGTATTTGTTTGTCCATTTGAATTTTCTTGGGTCTCTTTTGAGAACCATGTAATTTTTTTTACATTTTGCAGAACAGAACCAGAGTACAGTGCCGTCGTTTTTTACAAACATTGTTCCAGTACCTTTTGCGACCGGACGATCACAAAAACTGCATGGTTTTACTAAAAGACTCATAATTATCACTAATGTAGTTTCTTTGCCTCACGTTCAGTTTCACGTAAGATTAGTACTTCGCCTACCCGTGGAGAACCTTTTACGTTTCTAGTAAGAACGCGTCCTTTGTCTTTACCTTCACGAACTTTTACTCTAACTTGAATAACTTCGCCTGCAATGCCAGTTCTACCAACAATTTGTATAATATCTGCAGGAGTTAATTGTTCAGATTCTGGTTGTTGACTCATTGTTCAGTCGAGCCACCTTTTAGTTTAGCGAGTGATGCAACTACTTCATCAACAATGTGTTGTGCATCTCCTGAATCTAATATAGCAGCGGCAGCGGATGTGACATCAATTCCAAGAGCTTTTCCAAGTTCTTGTTTACTTGGAACAAATGCATAAGCTGCTTTTTGTTCTTCACAGATTAGTGGAAGATGTGCAACAACCTCTGGAGGTTCAACATCTTCTGCGATAATGATTAATTTACTAATTCCACGTTCAATGGCTTTTGTTGCTTCATTTGTACCTCTTACGACTTTGCCAGAAGTAGCAGATACTCTAAGTGCTTCTAGGATCGGACTAACAAGTTCTTCTGGTGTTTCAAATTTGACGTAATATGCTTTAGCCATTATGAGCATGCTCTAAAATGGTCTTAAATATGTTATCAGGAGAGAATTGATTTGGTTTTTGCAACAAAATTAGAGATTAAAGAATCAAGATTATCTTGAGAGTTTGATTCACCATATATTCGGATTATAGGTTCAGTACCGCTTGGTCTAATCATGACCCAATTATCCTGATCAACCTGAATTTTTATTCCATCAGAAGTGTCAGAAGTTGGAAATTCTTTCAAAAGTTCAGAAATAACAATTTTTGATTGTTCCAAAGAACATTCTATCTTGGTTTTGGTTGTATAACTAGGCGGTAAATTTTCTATATTTTCACTAAGACTAATTTCTGACTTTGATAGTAAGTCTAACATTAATGCCAAAGTCATAGCACCATCTCTAACATGATTATGCTTTCCAAACATGAATCCTCCATTTTCTTCATATCCAACTAATGCATCATCACATACCATTTTTCTGGAAACCTCTACGCTACCAACCTTGGTTCGTACTACATGTGAATTGCTTTTCTGTACAATACTCTCAATGATGTTGCCAGAATTTAGGCAGGTCACAACTTGTGAATTAGGATATTTTTCTAAGAGATAACTGCATAAAAGTAATGCAGAACTATCACCGGTCAAAATTTTTCCATTTTCATCACAAAAAATACTACGATCTCCATCACCATCAAATGCAATTCCAAGATTAGAGTTTGTTTTAATAACTAAATCAGATAACTTGCCTAAATTTTGAGGAGTAGGCTCAGATCCACGTCCAGGAAAATCGCCGTCTATTTCTTCATTAATTGTAAAAATGTCACAATCCAATTTTTCACATAGCTTTTTTGCAGTAACAGATTGCGCTCCGTTTCCAAGATCCAAACAAACCTTGAATTTTTTATTTTTAATAGCACTTGTGTCGACTAGAGAAATTATTCCATCAAGATATGTAGAAATAACATTTTTTTCTTCTAGTGTTTTTCCAAATGTATCTCCTTTAATCCAGTTCTTTTCGTCATAAATTTTTTCGATTATTTTTTCATCACCACGAGATATTTCAACACCATCATAGGCCACAGGTTTGATTCCATTATACTGAGGAGGATTATGAGATGCAGTTATCATCAAT
>LUML01000045.1_pt1 | contig 32323 bp, 27 predicted proteins | sample 729661 | NCBI WGS metagenome assembly LUML01 (sample SAMN03860264, study PRJNA289734) | marine metagenome | biome: seawater column; feature: ocean; material: water; isolation source: Red Sea water column Station 22 - depth 10m | place: Saudi Arabia: Red Sea | collected 2011-10-15 | depth 100 m | reverse complement strand
ATCTGCTATATTGCTTGAAGATACAGAGTAACCCACCCTTAATCCTGCCAAGCCATATGCCTTTGAGAAAGTTCTCGAAATTACTAAGTTAGGAAAATCTTCTACTAAAGTAAAGGAGACATCCTCTGATTCATAATTTGAATAGTCGAAATAAGCCTGATCTAACAAAACTATTACTTGGCTTGGAACCTTCTCCAGAAATCTAATCATCTCATTCTTTTCTATAAAAGTGCCTGTTGGATTATTAGGATTTGCGATAAAAACAATCTTTGTTTCTTTATTAATTGCTTCCAACATTGCCTGAAGGTCATGACCCCAATCTTTAGCTTCAACTTCTATACCCTCTGCCCCTAAAGCCTTAACAATAAGTGGATAAACAGCAAAAGCATATTTTGAATATATTGCGTTATCTTTTGGGCTTAAAAAACATCTAGCTACAAACTCAATAATATCGTTAGACCCGTTGCCTAAAGTTAGAACTGACATATCGACTGAATGTTTTAAACTAAGTGCTTCCTTCAATCGAAATCCATTACCGTCGGGGTAACGATGAATTCCAGAAATTACTTGTTCTAAAGTTGTTAAAACTTTAGGACTAGGACCTAGAGGACTTTCATTACTTGCTAACTTTACGGCATTTTTTATTCCATATTCTCTTTCTAAATCTTCAATCGGCTTGCCAGGTTCATAAGGAGTGAGACTCTTAATACTAGAATTAATTAAATCCTTAATTTCTAAATCCATTTTTTATTTCACAGAATTTGGGTAAGAACCTAATAGTTTTATTTCAGAATTAGTTGTAGATAGTTCATCTAACAAGCTCTTTACTTTTTTATCGTTCTTATGTCCCTCAAAATCAAAAAAGAAAGAATAATGCCATTTATCTATTTTTGAAGGTCTGTAAGTTATATGAGTAAGATTCAAACCATTTTTTTGTATTGGTTTCAATAAGTTATATAAAGCACCTGACTCATTCTTGGTAGTGACCAAAAGAGAAGTTTTATCTTCTCCTGTACTTTCAACTTCTTGCGATCCAACAACTATAAAACGAGTTGTATTGTCAGAATAATCTTCTATATTGTTTTTTAATATCTCTAGTCCATATTTTTCTGAAGCCAAGGACCCTGCTATAGCGAGTATTCCAGAATTTTCTTTAGCATTCTTGGCTGCTTGAGCATTACTGGATACAGAAACTCTTTTCACATCTGGACAATGAGAATCCAACCAATTTTTACACTGTGCTAGAGTTTGTTCATGAGCGTGTATTTCAAATCCTTTCGTGGGGAAAGCTTGGTTTGATCCCATCAAACTGTGATGAATTAACATTTCCACTTCACCGCAAATTTTTAAATTGAAATCTGCTAGACAATCTAAAGTCTGGTTAATGGGGCCTTCTGTAGAGTTTTCTATTGGCACTATTCCATAATCACTTTTGCGGTCAGTTACTGCTTTGAAGACATCTTTTATTGTTTCTGTAGCGGATTTATTAACTGAACTACCAAAATTTTTCTTTACTGCAGAATCTGAGTAAGTCCCTTCGGGTCCCAAAAAAGCTACATCTAATTCATCTTCTTGAGCTCTACAGCTAGAAATTATTTCTTTAAAAATATTGGATATTTGTTCTTCGTTTAAAGGTCCAGGGTTATTCTTTTTTAAATTTCTTAGAATAGTAGCTTCCCTTTCGGGCTTATAAATAACTTTATCTTCTTTGGCTTCACCTGCTTCTATAGCTAGAGAAGATCTTTGATTTATTAATTTCAGAAGTTCTGCATCTAACTCATTAATCTTTTCTCTAATTCTTTTTAGTTCTTTCTTGTTTGACATAAAAACTATAGATTCTCTTTTTCAAAGAGTTTCATAAACTCTATAAGATCGTCTACTCCTTCTTCCGGCATGGCATTGTAAATGCTAGCTCTCATACCTCCTACTGATCTATGGCCTTTTAAATAATAGATCTAGAAGATTTTTCAATTTTATTAGAATAGAAATCAGATTTATCTATAAATTCGTATAATTTATTTGCTTTTCTTTCATTTACTTGACCAATTGCCTTCACTCCGCCCTTGCCTTTAAGCCATTTAAAAACTTTACCTGCCACATACCATGAAAATGTTGGTGGAGTGTTATACATTGAAGAACTTTCATCCAACTTAAAATAATTCATAGGTGACGGAGTAATTTCTTGTGCAGAACCTAGTAATTCTTTATCGACTATGACAAAACCCAGTCCTGCAGGACCAATATTTTTTTGGGCTCCGCCGTAGAGTAACCCAAAAGATTCTATGTCTACATATTCAGAAAGAATACTTGAAGAAAAATCTGCAACGATTGGGATGTCTTCTTTTTCAACTTTACGCAGAGCGATTCCACCGATAGTTTCGTTTGGAGTAATGTGAATATAATCCTGTTTATCCGATAACTCCCAAGTTGATTGAGGAGGAAAAAAAGAAAAATTATCATCTTCTGAGCTAGCAGCTATTTTTACATTAGTATATTTTTTAGCTTCTTGAATCGAAAGACGAGCCCAATGACCTGAATTTACATAGCTTACTTCTCCAGTCGGACTAGATAGATTTAATGGAACGGCTGAATTTTGTAAAGTAGCCCCGCCGTGAGTAAATAAAACTGCGTAAGTACTTGGAATAGTTAGTAAATCACGAAAATCTTGCTCTGCTTCAACAGCAATTTCATTGTACTCATCAGTTCTGTGACTGATTTCCAATACTGAAAGGCCCCTACCTTTCCAATCTAATAATTCTTCTTTGACTTCCTCTAAGACACTTGTTGGAAGAGTTGCAGGACCGGCACCAAAGTTATATTTTCTATTGTTATGCATTATCTATAAATTCTTCACTTATAGGCGCTAAACTTACTAACTTTTCTCCTTCTTTTAATCTAATAACAGTCACTCCTTGAGTGTTTCTTCCAATGACATTTATCTCAGAAACTTGTGTTCTAACTAACATCCCTTTATTGGTTATTAACATAACTTGATCTTCGTCAGAAACTTGAGCTGCCCCAATTAGTTGGCCATTTCGTTCTGAGGTTTGCATAGCTATAACTCCTTTTGCTCCTCTTTTTGTCTTCCTAAAATCACTTGATACAGATCTTTTCCCATATCCATTTTCACTTACAGTAAATATTGCAGCTTCTTTTTCCGGAATTATTAAAGAAATAACTTCCTGATCTTTATCAAGTTTAATACCTCTTACTCCCTGAGCGCTTCTGCCCATAGATCTTACTTCTGATTCTGAAAAATGAGCAGCCTTTCCAGCATTAGAAACTAACATAACAAACTTTTTACCATTGGTTACGGTACTTCCAACCAACTCATCATTGCCAACCAGAGTAATAGCCCTCTTCCCGCCTTTTCTTTGATTAGAAAATTCGGTTAAAGGAGTTTTTTTGACGGTACCTGATTTAGTGGCCATTAAAACAAAATTCCCGTCTTTATAATTATCCACGGATACCATGCTTGTAATGCGTTCACCTTCGTTAAGTTGAATCAAATTAACTAAAGGACGTCCTTTTGCTGACCTACCGGCAGAGGGAATATCATAGACTTTTAACCAATATACTTGTCCAAGATTTGAGAAACACAAAAGCGTTGTATGAGTATTTGCTACCAATAATTGTTCAACGAAATCCTCTTCTTTTACTGAAGCTGCAGTTTTTCCTGTACCCCCTCTTCTTTGTGACCTGTATTCATCTAAAGGTTGTGTTTTTGCATAACCTTCATGAGAAATGGTTACTACTCTATCTTCAGGGGTAATTAGATCTTCGGCATTAAGATCTCCAACAGAATCTTGAATCTCTGTTTTTCTTTCGTCTTTGTATTGAGTTTGAATCTCTTTTAGTTCTTCACAAACTACTTCAACTAACCTTGTATTGTCAGATAATATTTCTATTAAAGAGGTAATTAAATCTACAATCTCCTCATATTCCTTTATTAATCTGTCTTGCTCTAATCCAGTCAGTCTCTGGAGCCTCATATCTAAGATTGCTTGAGCTTGGTTTTTAGATAATTGATAACTTCTTCCTTTCAAACCAACACTCTTATCAAGATCATCTGGGCGACATGCTTCCGCTCCAGCCTTTTTTAACATTTTCGTGACTTTCCCAGCTTTCCATTTCTTTTTAAGAAGTTTGCTTTTGGCTTCAGCCCCATCTTTAGATTTTTTTATCAGATTGATCATGGCATCTATGTTTGATAACGCAACGGTTAAGCCTTCTAAGATATGACCCCTTTCCCTTGCTCTTCTCAATTCATAGATGGTTCTTTTTGAAACAACCTCTTTTCTAAAATCAAAAAAGATACCTAAAATATCTTTTAAATTAAGTAGCTTAGGCTCAGTACCTACCAGAGCAACGTTATTGATGCCAAAAACAGTTTGCATCTGAGTTTGTTTGAACAAATTGTTTAAAACAACATCAGCAATGGCTCCCGATCTTAGCTCAATAACTATTCTCACAGGATTATCTTTATCAGATTCATCTCTTATTTCTTTAATTCCTTCTATCTTTTTATCTCTCATTAAGTGAGCAATATTTTCAACAAGTCTAGCCTTGTTGACCATGTAAGGGATCTCAGAAACTACTATCTGTGGCTTACCTTCTTCCTCTCCTTCGATTACAGTCTTAGCCCTTAATTTAACTTTCCCTTTTCCTGTCTCGTAAGCATTACGAATTCCAGATTTTCCATTGATTATTCCTCCAGTAGGAAAGTCTGGTCCTGGAATGAGATTTATAAGTTCATCCAATGAAATTTCAGGATTGTTAATAAAAGCAAGGCAAGCAGAAATGGACTCATCCAGATTGTGTGGTGCCATGTTCGTAGCCATACCCACTGCTATTCCTGAAGAGCCATTTATAAGTAAATTTGGAATCCGCGTTGGCAAAACATCGGGCATAGTTTCCTGGCCGTCATAATTCTCAATAAATTTAACTGTTTCTTTATCTAGGTCTTCTAAAAGTTCGTGAGCAATTTTTGACATTCTTGCTTCCGTATACCTTGCCGCCGCTGGAGGATCACCATCCATAGAACCAAAGTTACCTTGCTTATCAACGAGCATATATCTCAAACTCCACCATTGCCCCATTCTTACTATTGTCTCGTAAGCAGCTGTATCTCCATGAGGATGATATTTTCCAGTAACATCACCAACTATTCTCATGGATTTCTTTGGTGGTTTATTCCAATCATTATTCATCACATGCATGGCGTATAAAATTCTTCTATGAACGGGTTTTAGCCCGTCCCTGGCATCGGGTAAAGCCCTGCCAACAATTACGTGCATTGCATAATTTAGATAGGATTCTTTGAGTTCTTCCTCTAGATTAATTGGAACAATTTCTTTTGCTGCTATTTCACCCATGTTTCCCCATTTTTTTTACGAAAATATCTATAAAAAATAGTGCTAAAATGCCTATAAATAAAGATTTTCTTGGTATTAAAAGAAGTGTCAACTTAGACTAGAATTTTAGCATGTTTTACAGCTAAAATGGGCTCAAAATTGGCTATTTTTTAGTGTTTAGCCTTTGAATTCGGCCACTAAATTTGAGACAGATTCTTTAGCGTCTCCAAACAACATTCTGGTATTAGATTTAAAGAATAAAGGGTTTTGTATTCCTGCAAATCCTGACGCCATTGATCTTTTCAAAACGAAAACTGTTTTGGCTCTATCTGTTTCAATAATTGGCATTCCATAAATCGGACTCCCTTCATTCTCTTTTGCATCGGGATTAACCACATCGTTGGCACCAATGATCATACAAACATCAACAGTTTCCATTATTGGATTTACGTCTTCCGGTTCAACCAAAACATCATAAGAAACATTTGCTTCAGCCAGAAGAACATTCATATGACCTGGCATACGACCTGCAACAGGATGAATGGCATATTTAACTTCTGCTCCATTATCTTCTAGAAGCTCACCCAATTCCCTAACTGAATGTTGAGCTTGAGCAACAGCCATGCCGTAGCCTGGAACAATTAGAACAGATGATGCTGCTTCCAGAATGAGATATGCGTCGGCAGTGTTAATTGGTCTTACCTCTCCTTGATCTGCTGTTTCTCCGGTTGCAGTGTCTGTTACTGCTCCAAATCCACTGAACAAGACATTTGCTAACGATCGATTCATAGCCTTGCACATAATATTTGTAAGAATTAGTCCACTGGCACCTACCAGTGCTCCTGATACAATCAGAACATTGTTTAAAATAACAAATCCAGCTGCACAAGCTGCTAACCCTGAAAAACTATTCAGAAGAGCTATAACCACTGGCATATCAGCTCCTCCTATAGGAATTACAAACAGTATCCCTAAGGTAAATGCGAGCAAACAAATTATTCCAAGTATTTGAAATTGATTTTCAGTAAAAAGACCTTGAAAGAAGATCATTTCCAAGCCAGATAGCAATATAAAGCCAAGTAAAAGAGCATTAACAAATTGTTGTCCTTTGTATAGAAAAGGCTTACCACTAATAGTTTCAGAAAGTTTTCCCCAAGCGATTAAACTTCCTGAAAAAGTAACTCCACCAATTAGAACAGTTAGATAGATGGCAATTAAAAGAGCGGAATTAGGATCAAACCCCACCAGATATTCAGATGACCCAACTAACAGACTGGCTATACCTCCAAAACCATTAAAAAGGGCTACCATCTCTGGCATTGCTGTCATCTTTACTCTAGTTGCAGCAAAAAATCCTATTAGTGACCCTATACAAACTCCAATTAAGATAAAAGAAAAATCAATTATGCTTTGATCCAATAAAGTAACTACCACTGCCAAAAACATTCCAGAAGCAGAAACTAAATTTCCTCTCCTAGCTGTTTCTGGAGAACCTAACATCTTCAAGCCAAAGATAAATAACATGGCTGCCAGAATGTAAATTAAATTTACAACTATCTCAGAGTTAAACTGTTCAAAGAGAATCATTCTGCTTTTTTCTTTTTAAACATAGATAACATTCGGTTGGTTACTAGATAGCCTCCCACCACATTAATGGTTGCAAAAGTTACTGCTGCAGTTCCTAACAAGACGGTTAATGGTTGTGATACAAAACCTGAACCTGATGCTAGCAAGGCGCCAACTAAGGTTATTCCTGAAATTGCATTTGCACCTGACATCAAAGGAGTGTGAAGTGTTGAAGGTACCTTTGAGATCAGTTCGAAACCCAAAAAAATACTTAGAACTAATACAAAAAATAATAAGGTTAATTGCGTTTCCATAAATTAAATCCTGTCCTTAACCATGTTGTTAACTATATCGCCTTCGTGAGTTACTACGCACCCAGATAAAATTTCGTCTGTTATATCAAAGTCAAATTTTTTATTTTCTGAATCCCAATATTCTTCTATAAGATTAAATAAGTTATTTCCATAAACCAGTGATGCATCAAAAGCAACCTCACCTGGTAGGTTAGACAGCCCCACAATGGTTACTCCATTTTGGATAACAGTCTCTTCAGCTAATGAACCCTCCACATTACCTCCAGTACTAACAGCCATATCAACAATGACACTACCTGGTTTCATAACTTCTATCATTTCTTTTGTAACTATTCTAGGCGCAGGTCGTCCAAAAACCTGAGCAGTGGTAATCACTACATCTGATTGAGAACAAATCTTTTTCATACCCTCTTGTTGCATTTTTATTTGCTCCTTAGAGAGTTCTTTAGCATAACCTTGTTCCGTTTCCTCTGTTTCTCCTATGTCAATTTGAACAAATCTTGCACCAAGTGACCTGACCTGCTCTTCAACTACAGGTCTAGTGTCAAAGGCTTCAACTCTGGCACCTAATCTTTTTGCAGTAGCAATGGCTTGTAAACCTGCGACCCCAACCCCTATAACAAAAATCTTACTTGGTGAAATAGTCCCTGCCGCAGTCATCATCATTGGGAAAGATTTTCCCAGGCATCTCGAAGCTTCAATGACTGCTGCATACCCACCTAAATTAGCTTGAGAACTTAAGGCATCCATTTTTTGAGCTCTGGTTATTCGGGGGATTAATTCCATGCTGATGGCACTGATATTAGAATTTGCAAATTCATTTACTAATTCGATCTCATTAAAAGGATCTAAAAAACTAATATGTATTGAATTCTTTTTGAGAAAAGAAATTTCTTCTTTTTCTGGTTTATTTATCCTGCAAGTTACATCCGAAGAGGATAAAGAAGAATTTCTATCGTTGCTTATGGAAGCACCAGAGGAAGCGTATAAATCATCAGAAACATGAACTGTTTTGCCTAGGGAGGCCTCAACTTCTACACTAATTCCTAACTCAACTAGCTTTTTTACAGTCTCTGGAAGGATGCTAACTCTGCTCTCAGACTCCTTTTCTTTAGGAAAAAATATTTGCACTTTTATGAACTGTTATTTAATGTTGGGAGCCCTTTTTAATTTAACACAATATAAAGAAAGTCGCCTTACTCTTTTATGACAATAAAGCAAAATATAGATTCAGAAGAAATTCAAAAATTTGATGAAATAGCAAATGCCTGGTGGGATGAAGAAGGTAATTTTAAACCGCTGCATCAGATTAACCCTTTGAGAGTTAATTTCATTAAAGAAAGGATTAATTTAAGAGGAAAAAAAGTTCTTGATGTCGGCTGCGGAGGAGGTATTTTGTCAGAATCCTTAGCCAGTTTAGGGGCTGAAGTAACTGCTATAGATGCTTCTGAAAAGACGATAAATATTGCAAAAGCTCACGCAAAAAAGGTTAAAAGCCCAGTTACATATTTACATACTACAACTGAAGATATGTTAAGTAATAAATCAAATCAGAAATTTGATGTCATTACCTGCCTTGAAATGCTTGAGCATGTCCCCGACCCTTCACAAACCATTAATGAATTTTCATCTTTACTGTCTCCAAAAGGAAATCTCTTCATATCAACAATTAATAGGAACCCTCGTTCTTATTTATTTGCCGTCATAGGAGCCGAATATATTCTCAACCTTTTACCAAGAGGAACTCATGACTACTCTAAATTTATAAAACCCTCTGAAATTTCTAGGTGGATCAGGTCATGCAATTTGGTACTTAAAGAAACCATAGGTCTTAGCTATAACCCAATTTCAGACACTTATTGGTTAGGAAAAGATGTGGGAGTAAATTACATGATGTATATAAAAAAAGAAGATGAACTCTATTGATTTCATTGCTTTTGATTTGGACGGTACCTTATTAGATACAGCAAAGGATTTCTTTATAGCAGTAAATGAACTTAGGTCCAATTACCAATTAGAACCATGTGAATTTAATGAAGTAAGAAGCAGAGTTTCTGAAGGTGCAATTAGTTTAGCTAGATATGCCCTAAACCTGAATCCTGATGATGAAGATAAAATTGAATTTCACAGACAAGAGCTTTTAAAAATTTATAACTCTTGTTGTCTAAATGAAACGACTCCTTTTGAAGGAATAACTGATTTATTAAAGCAAATAAATAAGGCTGGTTTGGAATGGGGGATAGTCACAAATAAACCCAAAGTCTTTGCAGACAAAATAGTTGGTCACTTTTTTTCTTCCTATGAACCTGCGTGCTTAATTTGCCCAGAACATGTAGGTGAAAGAAAACCTAGCCCCAAAGGATTATTGAAATCATGTGAGCTTGTGGGAACAGAACCAAACACTTCAATATATATTGGTGATCACTTCATAGACATCGAAGCTGGTAAAAGAGCTAGTATGAGAACAATAGCTGCCGCATATGGTTACATACCTATAGGTCAAAGCTGTTCAGATTGGAAAGCAGACTTCTTAGCAGAAACCCCCAGCCAAATTAAGAACTTTATACCTAGCTTACAATGATAAAAGCTTCTGCATACAAAGCTCCAGATAATTTACTAAAAGACAAGGTTATCTTAATAAGTGGAGGAGGATCGGGTATTGGAAGAGAAGCAGGTCTTACTTTCTCCTCTTTTGGAGCAAACACAATTTTGTTAGGAAAAGATTCTTCAAACTTGGAAGAAACATACAGTCTTTTTGAAAAAAACAATCTTAAGAGGCCCATTTTGCAAGTAATAGATCTGGAAACAGCTAAAGAAGAAGACTTTAAGAAAATTTCAAATGAGGTTCTTAAAGAATTTGGTAAATTGGATGGTCTTCTTAACAACGCCAGCATTTTAGGTACTAAGACTTCTATCCAAAATTATGATTTAGAAGAATGGAGGCGTGTATCAAGAGTTAATTTTGAGTCAGCTTTTCTATTAACAAGATCTTTGTTACCGGTTTTGGAGATACCAGATAATTCTTCAGTTGTATTTACCTCTTCAGGAGTTGGAAAGAAGGGACGAGCCTATTGGGGAGCTTATGCAATTTCTAAATTTGCTACGGAGGGGTTAGTGCAAATTCTTAGTGAAGAGCTTGAAAAAACATCTGGTATTAGAGTGAATGCCATAAACCCAGGACCAGTAGAAACTAAGATGAGAGCCCAAGCCTATCCAGCGGAAGACCCAAAAACTTTAAAAAATCCGAAAGAAGTAATGAATGCATATCTTTTTCTAATGGGAATAGATAGCTTAAACATTACTGGGCAATCAATTGAGGCTCAATAGATTTAATCTCTTTCTCTGACAACTCTTTATAATTTCCTTGTTTAAGATTTGCTGGAAGAAATAACCCACCAATTCTGACTCGTTTTAACCTCGAGACAGCAAAGCCCTGACTTTCCCACATCCTCCTAACTTCCCTAGTCCTGCCCTCCATAATTACCATAGCGAACCATTGGTTTGATTTTCCTTTTCTACCCGGTTGTATGTCAGAAAAACTGGCCTTTCCATCTTCTAAATTTACTCCTTCCAAAAGTCTTCTGATATGATCCGGTTCAACCTGTCCTCGAATCCTAGCAACATATTCTCTCTCAATTTTAGAAGAGGGATGCATTAATTTATTAGCAAGTTCGCCGTTATTAGTAAACAGCATCAAGCCTGAAGTATTAATATCTAGTCTGCCCACAGATATCCATTTCCCCTTGCTTATTTTGGGTAAAGCAAGAAACACCGAGGGCCGGCCTTCAGGGTCTTTGGTAGAAGAAATTTCGCCTACTTTTTTGTTGTACATTAAAACTCTTAAAGGATTGGTTCCCTCTGAGATCTCAACAGTCTTCCCATCAATTTCTATTAAATCACGACGAGAGATAGACATACCCAAAATGGCTTCTTGTCCATTTACTTTGATTCTGCCTTCTCTTATGAGGTTTTCGGCCTGTCTTCTAGAGACAATTCCTTCGTTAGCCAGGATTTTTTGAATCCTCTCTTTCATAGGAATTTACTTTCTAAATTTTTATTGAGGGGCTTGTAATTCTGATTGGGATTCTGGATGTTCCTTTTCTTCTTCAAGGGGAAGTTCCATATCTAAAGAATCGACATCAGGTAAGTCAGGAAGATCAGGCAATTCTCTAAGGTGCTGAAGATCAAAGTAGTCTAAGAACTCTTTGGTTGTAGCATAGAGAGATGGGCGTCCTGGAACGTCTCTCTGACCCACAATTTTGATCCAACCCCTTTCTAGAATTCCTCTGATCAACTGGGTTCCAACTGACACACCTCTTATTTCCTCAATTTCTCCGCGAGTTATGGGTTGCCTGTAAGCTATAAGTGCTAGAGTTTCGAGAGTAGCTTTTGTATATTTTTGGGGTTTTTCTTCCCAAAGTTTTGCTATATATTTTGATAAGGATTGTTTAACTTGCATCCTGTAACCTGAAGAGACTCTTTTTAATTCTACACCTCTATTAGCACATAACTCTTCTATCTCATTTAATGTTTCTTTAATATCTTCTTTATCTGGGGTTTGATCCTTAGGAAAAAGCCTCTGAATCTCTTCTATCTTAAGAGGCCTAGAGGCTGACAATAGAGCAGCTTCTATGATCTGCATCAACTTATTTTCCATTAGTGCACCTCCTCAATTCCTTTAATGTGTATTGGTCCAAACTCTTCTGACTGTACAATTTCAATTAATGAGTCTTTCAACAATTCTAAAACAGCCAGAAAGGTAACTACAACTCCCATCTTGCCTTCTTTAATCTTAAATAAGGTTGAAAATTCTATGAAGGTTTCATTTCTCATTCTTTCAAGAATCTCTGTCATTCTTTCTCTAGTAGAGAGTTGTTCAAAATTAATAAGGTGAGCTTTTGATTGATCTACTCTTCGCATTACTTCTGCTAACGCGAAACTCAGTTCTTCCATTGGTAAATCGACAATTGGAGTAACTGCTTCAAATTCAGGCAGTTTTGCTCCTGCTAAAAAGAAATCTCTGTTAAGCCTAGGTAATAAATCTATCTTTGCTGCAGCCTCTTTAAATCTTTGATACTCCTGTAATCTTCTCATTAATTCTGCCCTTGGATCTTCTTCTTCTTCACTATCAGAAGGTCTTGGTAATAGCATTCTAGATTTTAATTCTGCTAAATAAGCTGCCATGACAAGATAATCCCCTGCTAACTCAATCTGAAATGCTTCCATAAGGTCAATATAAGAGATGTATTGTTCTGTTATTTTTGCTACATCAATATCCAAAATATCTAGATTTTGTTTTCTTATGAGATATAGCAAAAGATCTAAAGGTCCGGCAAAAGTATCTAGAAAAATCTTTAATGAATTGGGTGGAACATAAAGATCTTCTGGTAAAGAAGTAACTTCCTTACCTTGTACAGTAGCTAATACTATCTCCTCTTGACGAGGTACTTTGCTTTCAGACATTTACCAATACTCTTGTATTGGAGCGTCATTATAGCCCAGGAGCCCTATTTACCAATAAAAATGAGATTACTGAGAATACTTGTTTGTAATTGGGTATCGTCTATCTTTTCCAAAACTTCTGTCTGTAATCCTGACTCCTGGAGGGGCTTGTCTTCTTTTGTATTCACTCCTATCAATTAATTTGACTATCTTTTCTACTGTCTTTTTCTCAAATCCTTTTTCCACTATATCGACTAAACTTAGATCTTTTTCGACATAAAGTTCAATAATTTCATCAAGTATTTTGTAATCCGGTAAGCTGTCAGAGTCCTTTTGATCAGGAGCCAGTTCAGCCGAAGGAGGCCTGTCTATGATTCTTTGAGGAATTACTTGAGAGATAGAATTTCTATAATTTGCTAATTCATAAACCCAGGTTTTAGGGACATCTTTTAGGACAGCAAAGCCACCTGCTGTATCTCCATAAAGCGTTGAATAACCAACTGCTGTTTCACTCTTATTTCCTGTTGTTAGTACTAAAGAACCTGACTTATTAGAGATGGCCATAAGTAGTACACCCCTACTCCTAGATTGAAGGTTTTCTTCAGTCTTATCTTTTTTCTTACCTTTGAATTCTTTCTTAAGAGATTTCTCAAATGAATTATAGATATCTTGAATTTCAATCACTTCATGTTGAATGTTTAGATTTTGAGCGAGTAGTTCGGCGTCCTCTACACTCATATCAGAAGTATACTTAAAGGGCATCATAACTGTCTTAACTCTATCTGCACCTAGCGCATCAGCCGCAATGACAGTTGTCAAAGCTGAATCAATACCGCCTGACGAGCCAATCAAGGCACCATTAAATCCATTCTTTTCTATATAATCCTTGGTGCCTAAAACAATGGCATCATATAAATTCTTTGCTTCTGGAGTCTCTACTGCCTTTTTCTTGTTTGTTAACATTAAAACATCATCTTTATAGTCAAAATCTAGAGTAGCAGTTGCTGTTTTAAAGCTGGGTAATTGAAAATCAACACCTAATCCAGGTGAAACCACTAAAGAAGATCCATCAAAAACAAGTTCATCTTGACCTCCAACTTGGTTTACATAAACGATGGGAACAGAAAACTTGTCAGCATGACTTATTAAAACTGTTTTCCTTTCTTCAAGCTTGCTCTTGTGAAAAGGAGAAGCATTTAAATTAAGTATAAGTTCAGCTCCCCTTCTAGTAGCCTGCCTTATGGCCTTTGTGTACCAAATATCTTCACATATGGTTATTCCCAAGACTGTATCTTTAATAGTTATTAAACAAGGACCTTTACCAGATGAAAAATACCTCTTCTCATCGAATACTTTATAGTTAGGAAGTTCCTGCTTAAAGTACTCAGTTTTAATTTCACCCCCACAAATTAAACCTGCTGCATTATATATATGCTGGTTCTTCTTCCTTGGATAGCCAATAATCAAATTTAATTCTGAGCAATGATTTGCTAACTGATTTATAGCTTCATCTACAGAAATAAATAAATCTTCTCTCAACAGTAGGTCTTCAGGAGGATAACCAGTTAAAAACATTTCAGAGAAGAGAATTAAGTCTGGATTTTCATCCTTTAAACCTTCTATTGCACTAAGTGCAAGGGCTAAGTTCCCCTTTACATCTCCCACTATAGGATTTTCTTGAACAATGCTAATTTTCATTCAAATAGAATTAATAAGGATAATTAGATCCATTAATTATGTACGGAAAGGGAAAATGTAATCATCTTTAAAAAAAACTTATAGTATTCTAATACTACAAACTATTAATTATCTAGGTAAAATGCAAAACCCTTTTTACAGAAGAAAGAAATGAAATATCAAACAGATGATATAAGAATCTCAGGAATGCAGGAGCTTTTGCCCCCTGAGAGGCTTATGGAAGAACAGCCCATTTCTGAAGCTTCTTCTAAACTAGTTTTTGAATCAAGACATAAAGTTTCAGAAATCATTAATCAGAATGATGACAGATTAATAGTTGTGGTGGGCCCTTGTTCGATACATGACCCAGATGCAGCTTTAGATTATGCAAAAAATTTACTTGAAGCATCTAAAACGTACGAAGAAGCTCTACAAATAGTTATGAGAGTTTATTTTGAGAAACCCAGGACTACTGTTGGCTGGAAAGGTTTAATTAATGATCCAGATCTAGATAACTCTTTTAATATCAACAAAGGTATTTCACTTGCGAGACAACTCTTAAGAGATCTTAATGATTTAGGTGTATGTGCTGGTACAGAATTCTTAGATGTAATTACTCCTCAGTACTTAGCGGATTTAGTTTCGTGGGGCGCAATCGGAGCTAGAACAACCGAAAGTCAAGTTCACAGAGAATTAGCTTCCGGTATGTCTTGTCCAATCGGTTTCAAGAACACTACGGAAGGGGATGTAAAGGTCGCTGTTGATGCTCTCAAATCTTCAAAAATGCCTCATATGTTTTTATCAGTCACCAAAGAAGGTCGTTCAGCTGTCTTTTCTTCTGCTGGAAATGAAGACTGTCACGTAATCTTGAGGGGTGGTAAAGAGCCTAATTATGGATCAGAATCCATTGAAGCCACTTCAAAACTATTAACTGAATCTGGATTGAAAACCTCCATAATGGTGGATATGAGTCATGGAAATAGCTCTAAACAGCACAAAAAACAGATTGAAGTATGTAAAAGTATATGTGGTCAATTACTTTCAGGAGAAAGACGTATCACGGGAGTTATGATTGAAAGTAATTTAGTTGAAGGGAACCAAGCCGTGACAAAAAAAGAAGACCTAATCTATGGCCAAAGCATAACTGATGCTTGCTTAAGTTGGGAAGACACAATGGGTTGTTTGGAATCTTTATCAGAAGCCATAATAGAGCGAAGACAAAAATAAAAACTACTGCTTGTTAATAGTTTGCAGATAATCTAACCTCAGTGATCCGGTAAAAAGATATGACGGATAACTTTCTTTCTTTCTCAAAAGACGCAGCTAAAACTCTCGGACTCTCCGAAGCAGTTATGCTAGAAGCTATAAAGAAAAAAATACAATCACAGAATAATAAATTTACGGAATTAGATTTAATTCTTGAGGAAACTATTTTCTGGGACAAGAAAAAAATAATAACCTTAATATCAAAATTACAACTAAGAGGGTTGGTGAACTTCGATAAAGATAAAGAAAGAATCTCTTTAGTCTCATCTGAAAAGAAAGTTAAAGATTCAAGTGCTGATAAAAAAGACTTTGAGGAAAGAACAGAGTCTTTGATAGGTAAGAACTGGGAACCTGATGCTGCACTAATTGACCAAGCTAGTGAATACGGAATTTCTAAATCTTTTGTGTTATCCCAGCTCGATGATTTTATTCATTTGCATAGAGAGAAAAGTGACACTAGTTATTCTTGGGGTGTCAAATTTTTAAGATTTGTAATAAAGAAATGGCGTTCTCAGGAAATATCAGACTTTAAAAAATTAAAAAGAAAACCCATAGATCAATCTTGGCAACCGGATGAAGAAGCAATAGAGATTTTAACTAAAGCTGGAATTAGTAAAGAATTTATCAAAAATGAATTACCTGAGTTTATTTTATACTGGAGTGAGAAAGGTGAAGTGTCAGACACTTGGAATAGTAAGTTCATTAGCCAAGTTAGAAGGCAATGGGCTAAAACACAGCATTTAATTGATAATTCTGAACTACCGGAACCCATTTTACCTGATTGGAAACCAAGTCACGATTTCTATGAAGTTTTAGCTCTCACAGAAATTAATAAGACTTTTGCTGATTCCGTATTAAGTGAATTTATTCTCTATTGGAAAGAAACAGGTCAAGCCCATAATTCTTGGAATAGTAAATTCTTCCAACATGTCAAATATCAATGGCAAAGACAACAAGGATTCAATCAATCCCAACCTTTGAATGATGTAGATCAAAGAATTCAGTCTAGCTGGGACTTAAAAACTGAAGAAAAGACTGAAGATATTGAGCTAATTTCTAAAAAGAAAGTGAAATCTAAGTTAGAAGAACTCAAGAAAAAACATCTTATTTAGTTTTATTACTACTATTTTGGTGTTATAGTTAGGTATAACACCTAATTACATATTATTTAAAGGAACTATAGATGATAAGAATAAAAGAGATGATCAAGATTGTTGGTTGGTCAGTAACTGGATTACTGATAACTTTATTTATTTCCTCTCCCAATGTATTTCATTACTGGATCAATATTTAACTAAGGCTTAGCTAAGAAAATGAAAATAAGACAGACTTACATTACTTCATTTATAACTTTGGTTATAGCCATTCTTTGGATGTTGTCTGGAATACTTGCTGACAACGAGTTTGAAGTTAAAGCCACGACCCAACTTGAAACTATTTCTTCTGTTACTGTTCTAAACAGTAAGGCCCTAGAAAAAGCTAAAAAAATTAAGGTCAGTGGAACTACCGAAGCAGATAAACTGATTAAAATAAGAGCTGAAGCAAGTGGAACAGTCGTATCAAGACCTGTAAAGCAAGGTCAATTTGTAAAGAAAGATCAATTAATTTGCCAGTTGTACAATGCAGGCAGAACTTCTTATCCTAAAGTAAAAGCACCCTTTGATGGTTATTTAGAAACCTTTTCTGTGAAAGAAGGAGATTACCTTAATACAGGGGCTGTTTGTGCAACCATAATTGATCCAGATCCTATGAGATTAATTGGGGAAGTTTCTGAAAAGGAAATCAATTTTGTTAAAGTTGGTGCTAAAGCTGAGGCTGAATTAATTTCTGGAAAAAAAGTTGAAGGAGTAGTCTCCTTTGTCAGTACGTCTGCAAATAAAGGAACAAGAACCTTCAGAGTCGAAATAGATGTTAAAAATTCTGATAGGTCAATAAGAGATGGTGTATCTGCCCAAATAGCAATAGAGGGAGATACAATCCTTGCGCACAAAATATCCCCTTCTATCTTAATGCTTGGAGATGCTGGAGAACTGGTGGAGAACTGGGTATTAGAACTGTTAATGAAGATGATCAAGTTGAGTTTAAAGAAATAGAAATTTTAGAAGACAGCATAGAAGGTATTTGGATAACAGGACTGCCAAAAAAAACAAGAATCATTACTATTGGCCAGGAATATGTATTCCAAGGTCAAACTGTCAATGTTAAAGAAATCTCAGAGTCTCCAGAAGCATGAAGAATATTGTTCTAGCAGCAATTAACAAAAACAAAGCCTCAGTAAGTGTATTCATATTACTCAGTTTATGGGGTATTTATGCCCTAGGTAGCTTACCAAAAGCTACTGAGCCGGATGTTCAGTTTCCTGGAGTCGGAGTTTCAGTGGTTTACGAGGGTGTTTCCCCCCAAGATTCAGAAAGACTGCTTGCTAAACCACTTGAAACCGGATTAAGAACTATTGAGGGTGTTGAGGAAGTTAGAGCAACTGCAACTACAGGGTATGCTTTTCTAACAGTTTTATTTGATCAAGACTGGGATATGGACAAAGCTCTTTACGATGTAAGAGTTAAGGTTGATGAAATCAGACCCCTACTCCCCGCTGATACCAGAGAACCTAATGTTCTAGAGTTTTCAACTAGTGATGAGCCTATTTTAACTGTAGGCCTATTGAGTGATTCCTTATCAGAAAGAGTACTAAGAAACCTTGCTGAAGACCTACAAGATGAGATTGAAACTATTCCAGAAGTACTTGAAGCTGATCTTCAAGGAGTTCCAGAGGAGATGCTGGAAGCTTTAGTAAGGAAATCTGATCTTGAATCTTATGGTATCTCAATGAGTGAACTATATCAGGCAATTTCAAATGCTAACCGAGTAATCCCGGCAGGATCTCAAGATACAGGTAAAGGAAGATTTCAAGTAAACGTTCCAAGTGTCTTTGATAGCTTGGAAGACATCAATAACTTGCCCATTAAAGTATCTGGAAACTCTGTCGTGACCTTAACTGACGTAGCAGAAATCAGACGCACATATAAAGACAGAGGTGGTTATTCAAGGGTTAACGGGATGCCTGCCGTTTCTATAGACATAAAAAAAAGAAGTGGAACTAATGTCATCGACACCAACAAAAAAGTTAAAGCATTAATTGCTGAACAACAAAAGTCGTTTCCTCCTGGCGTAGACGTTGTTTACTCAAGGGATAATGCGGACTGGGCTCTGGATATGATTTCCGAAACAGAAGGAAATGTTCTAACAGCGGTGGTTATAGTAATGATGGTAGTCCTTGCAGCTCTAGGCTTTAGGACTTCTATGTTGGTGGGTATGGCTATCCCTTTTAGTTATCTCTTTGCGTTGATGATTATGTATATAGTAGGCAAAGAATTTAACTTTATGGTTATGTTCGGAATGCTTATATCGATGGGCATGACCATAGATGGATCCATTGTTGTTACAGAATATGCTGATAGAAAAATGGCCGAAGGCATGGATAGAGTTAATGCCTACACGAGTGCCGTTAGTAGAATGTTTTGGCCAGTTGTTACATCAACTGCAACGACACTAGTGGCTTTTACTCCATTAATGTTTTGGGGTGGTATGGGCTCCTTCATACGGGATATGCCTACTACCGTTTTCTTTGTTCTTTCCGGTTCGCTTCTCTATGCCCTATTTTTTGCGCCCGTATTAGGTGCTCTGTTTGGTGGACTGGCTAAAGGAAGAGGCTCTAAAGAACAGATCGATCAAGTTAGGCGATTAGAAACCGATGAGCCAACTTCTCTATCAGGTTTTACTGGAGTTTATGCAAGGAAAATCTCTCATTACCTAAGACACCCAATACAAATAATATTTTTAATTATTTTATCCATTTGTTTAATTATCTTTAAGATCTGGCCTGATCACGGCAAAGGAACGGTCTATTTTCCAGATGTAGCCCCTCAATACGGCACAATAAACATATCTGCAAGAGGAAATTTTTCGGTCGATGAAGTATTAGCCCTAGCTCTTGATGTTGAAAAAGATATTCTAAAAGTTGAAGACATTGAAACGTCTTATACTAAAACTGGCCAAGGTAGGAGTAGAGGGTTTGGTAGAGGATCGTCTCCTGACCGAATAGCTTCTATAACTACAGATTATTACGATCAAGATAAAAGACCTTCAGGCAGAGATGGTTACGCCATATTAAATGAAGTTAGAGAACTCACTAAAGGTCATTCCGGAATCTTGGTCCAAGTAGAATCTGAGAAACATGGCCCTCCAATTGGTCGAGCGATTGATATAAATGTACTAGGAGAGAATCCCAGAATTCTTCAAAAAGCCACTCAAAAAATTACTAGGTTCATTGAGACTGAAGTTGATGGACTTATTGATGTGGAGAATGATTTACCAAAAAGAGGTCTTGAATGGAAACTAGATATAGATAAAACCAGAGCAGCACAATTTGGTGCAAGTTTGAATGATGTGGGTGCAGCAGTTCAGATGGTTACCGGCGGTATCAAAGTAGGAGAATACAGGCCTCTAGATGCTGACAGAGAATTAGATATCAGGGTTAGATTTCCTAAATCAGAAAGAAATATCGATCAACTTGAGAAGCTTAATGTTAAAACTAATAAAGGACTTGTAGCAGTGAGTAGTTTTCTAGAATCGAAAGCTGTACCTGAAACCACTTCAATACAAAGACTAGATGGAAAGAGGGTTTACAAAATTTCTGCTGAAAAGGAAAAAGGAGTTATCGTTTCTGAAAAGATGCGTCAAATTAAAGAATGGATGTCCACAACTGATTTAGGCCCAGGAATCTCAATTAACTATGGAGGGATTTAATAGTTTCTATCAGGCATTAGTAATTCTTTCTGCAATAGTTCTTTCTTTTGGAGGGGTTTTCCTTTCTTTGTTAATTTTTAATAGACCTATAAGCACTATGCAAACGGGGATAGCGTTTATTGCCCTTACTGGAATTATTGTTAATAACAATATTGTTTTAGTAGATACTTTTAATGTCTTAAAAAGAAATAATCCAGAAAGCGATATTAAAGAAATAGCTCTGAGAACTGCTGTTTTAAGACTAAGACCTGTTTTCCTTACTTCTTTTACAACAATTGCAGGATTACTCCCAATAGCTTTGGGATATAGTGTTGACCTTATAGAAAGGACTTTGAAAGCGGGTTCTTTCATATCTAGCTACTGGGAGCAAATGGCTGGAGCGCTTGCAGTGGGATTAGCGGTAGGAACAATACTTACGCTAGTAGTTACTCCGTGTGCACTGGTAGTTCCGGAAGCTTTTAGAAATATATATAGCAAAGTTAAAACTTCCTTGATTAAGGCAGAAAAAAAGATATTTAGTAAAGAATCTGCACAAGCTTAAAACTATATTAAAATCCTCCTACCAAAACTGAGTCTTTTTAAAATTTAACTAAATAAAACTATTTGGAGTTGACTCTATGTTACGTAAAACATGGAAAATATCTTTTCTTTCAATTCTACTTTTTTCTTCATTTCTTCCTTCCGAAATTGAAGAAGAAATCATTGTTGAAGCGAAGAAAGTAGACAGCATCTCGGATTGGAAAGAAGAAGTTTCCTCTACCAGTCTTAACTCGGAAGAAATTACTTTGATAGATGCGCAACACCCAAAACAAGTATTTACCAGAATCCCTGGAATCTGGATAAGCAGAGGGTCAGGACAAGAACATCTAACTTCTATCAGATCTCCAGTCCTTTCAGGTCCCGGCGCATGTGGTTCTTTCTTGGTATTAGAGGATGGAATTCCAGTAAGACCCAATGGATTTTGTAATGTTAACGGGCTTTTTGAAACTCAAACTGAAATAGCTTCTAGTTTAGAAGTCATTCGAGGTCCAGCTAGTGCCAGATACGGAAGCAATGCTATGCATGGAGTAATAAATGTTATTTCTAGACCTATAGAAGATATAAATACCCTATCTTCTAATGTTGGGCCTAACAAATATAAAAATTTTAAATCATCTATTGGGGATTATGAAAACTGGAAAATTAATACTTTCATTTCCAGTGATGGTGGTTTTAGAAAAGAATCAGGATACGACCAACAGAAATTTCATTTAAAGAATAAGTTTAGTTTTTATGAAACCGATGCAACTTTTAATCTAAGGTTGACTAACTTAAATCAAGAAACAGCAGGATATATATTAGGAAAAGATATCTATAAAGATAAAAAAGAAAGCGAAAAGAATCTAAACCCTGAAGCCTATAGAGACGCTTCTTCTCTAAAATCAAATTTCAAATTCTTATGGGGAATCGATAATAATATAGTTTCGCTGATACCCTATTTCAGAAAAACCAAGATGGAATTTCTGCAACATTACTTGCCAGGAACACCCCTAGAAAATAACTCACATTCAAGTTTTGGATTAATAGCCTCTGTTGTAACTAAATTAGACAATCTTCAATTGACTTCTGGTATACAAACTGAAACTGCTAAAGTTAAATTAAAAGAATTTCAACAATTTTCTTTGACTACAAGTTCAGCGTTCAATAATGCTGTAAGGCCTCAAGGGTTTCATTACAACTTTGACGTTGATTCAAGTTCGATAGCTATTTTCTTTGGCTTTGATGAATTTTTCATAGGGAAGAATTCTTTCGCATACGGAGATTTAAGACTAGAACACAATGATTACTCTTACGATAACAAAATATTAGCAGGAAATACTAAAGATGATGGAACACCTTGCGGATTTGGTGGATGTTATTACTCAAGACCGGAAGACCGAGATGATAATTTTGATGAAATCAGCTTTAGATTAGGACTAGAAAAAAAGGTAAATCTTTTGACTGTATTTTCACAAATAAGTATGGGATTCCGACCGCCACAAATGACCGAATTGTATAGATTACAGAAGAAGCAAACGGTAGGAGATATAGATTCAGAGAAGTTAACAATGCTGGAATTAGGAGGTCGATTTCTATCAGATTATATTGAAGCATCTATAAGTTTCTATGCGGGAAAAAAAAGAGACTCTATTTTTAGGGATGCTGAAAACTTTATTCAAGATAACGGAAAAACTGATCACAAGGGGTTGGAACTATTTACAAGACTAAAAATAAACGAAAAAAATTCTTTATTCTTTGCCGGAACATTTCAAAACCATAAATACGACTTTTCCACTGAAACTTCTATGAAAGAGCAGATTATTTCGGGAAATTATGTTGATACATCGCCTAAAACTTCTTTTAACATAAGGTGGCTTAATACACTTTCAGACAGTGTCAGATTTGAATTTGAGGTAGAAAGACTTGGTTCATACTATACCGATGCCGCTAATTTGCATGAATATGAAGGTCATACTTTAATCCATTCACGCTTTGTTTATCTTTATAGAAATAATCTCAGGCAAATTATCAGAGTACACAATCTACTTGATGAGGATTATGCTGAACGCGCTGACTTTAATGCTTTTGGTGGAGATAGGTATTTTCCAGGTCTTCCAAGGCAAATTTTTATTAGTTGGGAATACTCCTTTTAAAATAAACATAAAAATTTATTGGAAAATTAGATAAACTCTAGTTCTTATGGCTGAAAAGAAAGCTGCAGTAAATTTTGAGAAAGCAATTAAAGATCTTGAAAAGATTGTTGAAGACCTAGAGTCAGGTGAACTAAGCTTGGAACAATCCCTTAAAACCTTTGAAAAGGGAATTAAACTCACACGTCAATGTCAGGGAGAGCTTGAAAAGGCCGAACTTAAAGTTAAAAAGTTGGTAGAAGAAAACGGAGAGCTTAGAACTAAGCCTCTAACTAATGACTAATTCACATAATTGGATTATTCCATATGAAAAAAGGATAAATTCTGCTTTAGAATCTCTGCTCCCTGATGATGACAGTATTCTTACTAAAGCTATACGTTATTCAGTTTTAAACGGTGGAAAGAGACTAAGGCCATTATTGGTTTACCTTTCCGCGGAACTGGGTAGTTCGTCTCCCGAAGCTCAAGACGCAGTAAGTTGTGCTGTTGAGTTAATTCATTGCTACTCACTAATTCATGATGACCTGCCCTCTATGGATGATGATTCATTAAGAAGAGGAATGCCAACTTGTCATAAAAAGTTTGGTGAGGCGGTAGCAATATTAGCGGGTGATGCAATCCAACCCATGGCTTATCATTCGTTAACTAATTCTAAAGAAATAGAAAATGAACATAAAGTTAACTTAGTAAGTATGTTAGCTAATGCTTGTGGTAAAAATGGAATGGTTGAAGGGCAAATCTTAGATATTTCAGAAGACAAATCTTTTACCCTTGAGGATTTAGACTACATGCATAGTAAAAAGACTGGAAGTTTAATAAAAACTTGTCTGCAGATGGGTGGGATAATATCTCATCTACCCGAAGAGGAGATTAATCTCCTTTCAGAGTATGGCGAAAAGGTAGGTCTTGCTTTTCAAATTCGTGATGACATTATTGACTTACAATCGCCTACAGAAATAAGCGGAAAAACTCAGGGTTCAGATGTATTACAACAGAAAATTACCTACCCCAATTTGATAGGGATGGAAAGCTCTAAAAAAAGGACAGCAGAATTGTGTGAAGAAGCTAAAGAAACTGTCAAGAAATTATCAGGAGACTCTGCTAAATTGATTGCACTCTCTGACTTTATATCAAATAGGGATTATTAGTTTTGAAAATTTTTGAAGAAATACCAACTAAAGAACCTTCAGGTGAATTTCTCCCGTCAGTTAATTTTCCCGCTGACTTAAGAAGCTTAGATTTAAAGGATCTTCCAAAATTTTCAGATGAATTAAGGGAATATCTCCTGTATAGCGTGGGCCAAACTGGAGGTCATTTTGGAGCTGGTTTAGGTGTAGTAGAACTGACTACCGCTCTTCATTATGTTTTTGATACTCCTAAGGACAAGATTGTTTGGGATGTAGGACATCAAGCTTATCCTCATAAGTTAATTACTGGAAGAAAGGAAGCCATGAATACCATTAGACAAACCAATGGCTTAGCACCTTTTCCTTCAAGGTCGGAAAGCGATTACGACACTTATGGAGTAGGACATTCAAGCACTTCAATTAGTGCAGCATTAGGCATGGCCTCAGCAGCAAAATTAAAAGGGGAAGATAAAGAAATTGTGGCTGTAATAGGTGATGGAGCTATGACAGCAGGTATGGCTTATGAAGCACTATCTCATGCTGGTTCCATTGATGAGAATATTCTTGTTGTACTGAATGATAATCAGATGTCAATCTCTGAGAATGTTGGTGGACTAAAAAATTATTTAGCAAAAATCTGGGCTAGCCCTCTTTACAATCAAATAAGAGAAGGAGGTAAAACTGTTCTAAGATTTATTCCAGCTGCAAGCAGGATAGCTAGAAAAGCTGAGATTCAGGCGAAAGGACTGTTTACTCCAGGAAGCCTATTTGAGGAACTTGGACTTTCTTACATAGGACCCATTAATGGTCACGATACTGTGGGTATGGTAAAAATATTAAATGACCTAAAAAGTATGGAAGGACCCAGACTTCTCCATGTCATTACACAGAAAGGGAAAGGGTTCCTACCAGCTGAACTCGATCCTATTGGTTACCATGCCATTAACAAAATAAAGTCCCTCAAAAAACAAACAGAAGAAGTAAAAGGCATAACTTACTCTCAGATCTTTGGTGAGTGGTTATGTTACAAAGCAGGAAAAGATAATCTTCTAACAGCTATAACACCAGCCATGAGAGAGGGATCTGGATTAGTTGAGTTCTCGAAAAAATTCCCAGATAGATACTACGATGTCGCTATAGCAGAGCAGCATAGTGTGTCATTGGCAGCTGGAATGGCATGCGAAGGACTTAAACCAGTAGTGGCTATTTACAGTACTTTCTTACAAAGAGCTTACGACCAACTTATACATGACGTAGCCTTACAAAACCTTAATGTATTATTCGCCATAGACAGAGCTGGCTTAGTGGGAGCAGATGGTCCGACCCATCAAGGAGCTTTTGATATCTCTTATCTACGTTGTATACCTAACATGGTAATTATGACTCCTTCTGATGAAAATATTACTTGGAAAATGTTAAATGCAGGATTTGAATACGAAGGACCAGCTTCAATAAGATACCCGAGAGGTTCAGGCCCTGGTTCTAAAGTAGAAAAAGATGATTCCACTATAGAAATAGGTAAAAGCTCATTAATTAAGGATTCTCAAGAGTCCCAAATAGCGATCATGAACTTTGGCAGCACATTAGAACTAGCGGATGAGTTGTCAGAAATTTACAGTGCCTGCCTGGTTGATATGAATTTTGTGAAGCCTTTAGATAACAAAAGAATTAAAGAATTGGCTGAAAAATACAAATTATTAATTACCATTGAAGAAAATGTCATTAAAGGAGGTGCTGGGTCAGCTGTGGCAGAGTTCTTAGCAGCTAATAATTTAAATGCTTCCCTTCTTAATTTCGGCATTTCAGATGAGTTCGTTGAACACGGCAGTACTGATCATCAAAAAGTGAGCTCTGGTTTAGGGAAAGAAGAGATAACGGAAAAGATTAATAGAAGATTAGAAGAGCTATAGTAAGAAGAAAAGCAGAAATTAAACCCGCTATAACATCATCCATCATTACTCCATAAGGACTGTCTAATTTATCAAAATAACTTATAGGTTGCGGTTTCCAAATATCAAAAAATCTAAATAAAACAAATGAAACAATAATCCAGGGCCAAAAAGATTCAAAAACAACAAGTGGAAAAGTAGCGACCCACATACCTACAAATTCATCCCAAACAAAAATTTTTGCATCCTTTTCATTACTCATCGTTTTTTTATATAAGTACAAGCCAAAAAAGAAACTAGTTACGACTAAAAAAACATATATGCAAAGAATAAAGATATAAGCAAAAGGTCTAAGAAAAGGAACGATTAAAAAATAAAAAATTAGACTTGCTAATAAACTGCCTGCGGTTCCAGGGATTAATGGAGATAATCCACTACCAAAACCTATGGCAAACCAAGTTAAAGTTTTTTTTAGATTCACTCTGTTTGAAGCCACAACTTAAAAGTGTTGATAGCCTGCAGAAGCTTTTAGAGAAACCCCTTCTGGGGTAATAATTTGCACTTCATCTCCTTTAATGATGTTGCCTATTTCACTGATTGGTACTTTTTCCTGTTTAGATATCTCTTGTATTTCTTCTTGGTTAGTTTTTTCTGAAGTAAAAAGAATTTCGTAATCATCGCCTCTATTCATTTCATTTAAAGATAATGATTTAGATAAAAAAGTGGGGATCTTATCTAGAAATACATTGGCCCCAACTTTACTTGCTGTGCAAATGTGATTTAAGTCTTGAAACAACCCATCAGAGACATCAATAGCTGATGATGCAATGCCTTTTAACTTAGAACTTACTCCAAATCTTATTTCTGGTCTTAGATATCTGTCTTTTTTTAAGTCAACTAAATTATTATTCTTTATGTTATCAAGAGCAGAAGAAGCTTCACCTATCGTTCCAGTTAAGAAGATTAAATCATCTGCCCTAGCACCCTTCCTGGTTAACGCCTTGCCTTCTTCAACATAACCCCCTACCTGAACAGAAATTGAAAGTTTACCTTTAGTCATATCACCGCCAATTAAAGGCATCTTTAACTCACAAGAAATATCATCAAGTCCTCTTTTAAAGCCTGATAACCAATTATGATCATAGTCTTCTAAAGAAAGGGCCAAAGTAAACCATGAAGGAGTAGCTCCACAAGCAGCCAAATCGCTAAGAGCTATAGAGACAGATCTATAGGCAATATCAGAAGCATGCATAGAACTTAAAAAGTGCACTCCTTGTATTGATGTATCTACAGAAATGACACTCTCTTTGTCTTTTGGAAGAGTAAGTACGGCGGCATCATCACCCACAGGAACCCTGATGCCCTGTTCTGCTAGGTATGCAGAACCGACATCAGAAAAATATTCCTTTATTATTTGGTGCTCGTTTAAAGTATCGAGACCTTTAACCAAATTTATTTTACTCAGGTATTGACTCAAACAAACCGGTAGCTCCCATGCCTCCACCAACACACATGGTTACTATCCCGTATTTTCCACCCCTTCTTCTGAGCTCTCTAGTTAGATGTCCTACTTGCCTAGACCCAGTCATACCAAAAGGATGACCTATTGCAATAGAACCACCATTAACATTTAGTTTTTCAGTGGGTAACCCAAGCTGATCTCTTATGTAAACTACTTGAGAAGCAAAAGCTTCGTTTAGTTCCCAAAGATCAATATCATCTACAGTTAGATTGGCAGACTTCAATAATTTAGGAATCGAATAAACAGGTCCTATACCCATTTCATCAGGTTGGCAACCTACTACTGTAAATCCTCGAAAATACGCTAAAGGTTTCACTCCCAACTCATTTGCCTTATCTTCACTCATAACCATAGTCACAGAAGCGCCATCTGATAATTGAGAAGAATTACCAGCAGTCACAGATCCTTCTTCTGGATCAAAAACCGGATTAAGACTAGCTAGCCCTTCTAAAGTTGTTTCAGGTCTGTTGCAGTTATCTCTATCTACTACTTCATCAACTTCCTTTTCAGCACCAGTTTCTTTATTAACTAAAAGCATTTTAGTTTCCATGGGAATAATTTCGTCATCAAAAAGACCTTCATCTTGTGCTTTTGCACATCTTTCTTGGCTAGACAGAGCATATTCGTCTTGCGATTCTCTTGTTACTCCATACCTCTTAGCCACTGTTTCAGCTGTGGTTCCCATGGCGTGATAAATACCCGGAACTTCTTCAGCCAGTTTTTCGTTTACATACATATGCATATTACCCTTGCCTTGAGTAGTGCTTATGGACTCTACTCCACCAGCAATAATGCAGTCTGCAAAACCACTTTGTACTTGAGTCGCTGCCATAGCAACAGTCTGAAGACCGGAAGAACAATACCTATTTACTGTAGTTCCTCCAACTTCTATAGGAAGTTTAGATAACACAGCAACATTTCTAGCAATATTATGTCCCTGAGCTCCTTCTGGTGCACCACAACCTAAAATCATATCTTCTACAATGGAAGGATCTACTTCAGGGTTCCTATCCATTAAAGCATCAACAATATGGGCAGTCATGTTGTCTGCTCTTGTTTGATTAAAGCCACCTCTAAAAGACTTTGCCAGACCGGTTCTGACACTATCTACTATTACTGCTTCCGCCATAATTTCTCCTTAAAACCTTGTTTTATTAATTTTGGGCGATTGATGTTAGGTTAGAGTTAAGGAATTGGCAAGCAAATAAGATAGCTTATAAAGAGTTACTTTTTCAAAGACTCCTTAAACCATTCAGGAACAATATCAATTTCATATTTTCTAGCAAGTTTTACCAAAATAGGAATGGTAATGGGTGCAAAAGGTAAAATAGTTAGAAACCCAAAGCCCAAATCTCTAATTAATTCTTTTAGTTGTTTGTTTGCTTGTTCAAGATCTTCTTCTTTAATTTTACCTTGCGTATAGGAATAATAGGTTTTTAGCATTTCTTTAGTGCTTTCAGATTCTTGTTCTAGCAAATTTTTTAGTAAAACTAGAGCCTTTCTTATATTTCTTCCGAACATATTCTCATTTAACTGTCAGTTCCTTGTTTTTTATAAATATTCATAAGATACTAACAAACAACTTAAAAAATTAATAAACCCGTCTGGAGTTAGAAAAATGAATAGACCTTTCCCATTTGCATTTACTTTAGGTGCAGATGAAAGAATTATCAATGCAGAAAGTGAGCCTGGAAACTGGATAGCTCACGGAAGAACATATGAAGAACAAAGATTTTCTCCTTTATCAAAAATTAATAAAGAAAGTGTTACTGATCTTGGATTAGCTTGGTACAAAGATATGGGGACTAATAGAGCACTTGAAGCTACTCCTATTGTTGTTGACGGCATTATGTTTTTTACAAGTACTTGGAGTCGAGTTTATGCCGTGGAAGCCAAAACTGGAAAAACTATTTGGAAATTTGATCCAGAAGTTCCAGGAGAATGGGCTCGTAAAGCCTGTTGTGACATAGTCAACAGAGGAGTTGCTGTTTACGAAGGAAAAGTATTTTTTGCTAGCTTAGACGGAAGATTGTTTTCTCTTAATGCAGAAACAGGAGAAAAGATATGGGAAGTAGACACCATTACTGATCGTACGAGAGCCTATACAATTACTGGTGCCCCAAGGGCAGCAAAAGGAAAGGTCTTTATAGGTAATGGAGGCGCTGAGTATGGAGTTAGGGGTTATGTAACCGCTTATGATACTGAAACTGGTGAACAAGTATGGAGATTTTTTACTGTACCTGGAGACCCATCCTTAGGATTCGAAGATCCTGCCATGGAAATGGCTGCTAAGACCTGGAAAGGAACTGATTGGTGGGAATTTGGTGGAGGAGGAACGGTTTGGAATTCAATTGTCTATGATCCAGATTTTAATAATGTTTATTTAGGAGTTGGTAATGGTTCTCCCTGGACAAGAGAAATCAGATCTCCTGGAGGAGGAGATAATTTATTCTTAGCCTCTATAGTTGCTGTTGATGCTGATACGGGTAAATACAAATGGCATTATCAAACTACTCCTGAAGATAATTGGGACTACACAGCTGTGCAAGACATGGCTTTAGCCGATATGGAAGTAGATGGAGAACAGAAGAAAGTATTGCTGCAAGCTCCAAAAAATGGATTTTTCTATGTCATAGATAGATCTAATGGAAAGGTACTAAGGGCTCATCCTTTTGCAGCTGTTACTTGGGCTACGCATGTTGACCTAGAAACAGGAAGACCAGTTGAAAATCCTGATGTGGATTACTCTGAAAATGGATCTTTTGTTCTACCGGGACCTTTGGGTGCTCATAATTGGCAAGCAATGTCAGTGGACTTAGATTCGGGTCTTGTTTACATACCCGCACAAGAAAATGCCTTCTTCTATGCCATTGATGAGAACTACAAGAAAACTGGTATTTACAAAAGAAATCCAGGCAGATGGAATATGGGTATAGAAATGAGTTCTTTAGCTCAAAATGTACTTGCAAATCTAGAGTCAATGCCTGAGCCTGGGGGTTTTCTTAAAGCGTTTGACCCTTTAACTGGAGAAACTAAATGGTCAGTACCCATTCCGCATTACTGGAATGGAGGAGTTCTAGGTACGGCAGGAGGACTGGTTTTTCAAGGAGATGCGTTAGGTATGTTCTCTGCTTACGATAAAGAAACGGGAGAACGCTTATGGGAATTTAATACCTATACTTCTATGCTGGCACCTCCGATTTCTTTTGAAATAGATGGAGAACAGTATGTTTCAGTCTTAACAGGGTCTGGGGGTGGAGATCTGTTTGGAGGAGAGCCTCTACCGCCCATAGAGATACAAGCTTCTCTTACATACAATAATTTTGGAAGACTGCTGGTATTTAAACTGGGTGGTAAAGAGAAACTTCCTATTCCTGACGTAAGAGATACAACTATTCCTGAGCAAACACTTGCGGATGCCAGTGTGGCCCAAATCCAGAATGGGGAGAGCAATTACAATCAATATTGCGCTGTTTGTCATGGCTTTGTAGTTAAATCTGCTGGAGGACTACCAGATTTAAGAAAGATGACTACAGGAACCCATGATCTATTTAATAAGATAGTTCTGGAAGGAATACTGGGAAGCAATGGAATGGCTGGTTTTGCTGACGTTCTCTCAGAAGAAGAAGTGAGCAATATTCACCATTATGTTAGAGCCAGGGCTCATGAAGACAGAGAGGTTGCTTTAGGAAATATGGAAGCTCCTCAGTTCACATGGTTTGGTGAAGAAGACTAATTGATTAATTTTCGAACTTGGTCTTAGGAGGTAAGTTCGGCGGAGCTACTTCTTGGAATTCAAAAGAAGGGTTACCTTCCAGAGTATTGTTAGACTCTGAATCTTCATAAGGATTTGCGTTTTCATCAAATTTATCAGCATCAAGAACTCCATAAGTTTTCCTACCATTCAATAGAGTTCCTTCTTTAAGTTGAAGCAAAGCCGATTGTGCCAATTTATGATTCTCTTCACTCCAGATTAGGCTAAAAGCCCTTGGGCTGCCTATCGGTATGCCCGCTTCATCTTGGTATCTTATCCAAAGATTAATTTCCCCTTCTTTTTTAGTCAATTTATCTGGCTCATTTATAGAAACCCAAATAAGTCTAAATTCATCAGGAATCTCTTGTGTTGATGGCCATCCCAATATCTGTTTATAACCCATCCAGGTGAATACATAAAAGGAGGCCATGATAAAAACAACAACCGTTTTTAATTTGTTTGAAAAAGTTGAATAAAGAAAAAATATTAGGAGTAAGGCCGAAATGGCTACATAACCTAAAATCAAAAATAACCTTTCTTCAATCACTTTTGTTCTTTTAAGGAAGATCTACCTAAAGCTTTGGTAAGCAACCTTTTTTGAATCTGATTTACGTCAGAAATATTCTTTTCTGAGTCTACTGAAAATCTAACAGCAGTTTTTTCATCCCCTACTCCTTGCAATTCATGACTACCGTAATAAACAAGCTCGACTTCAGGATTAAGTTTTTCTACCTTAACGTCTACAGTCAAAGGCTGATCGTAATTTGCTTGATAGTGAAGAAGGTTAACTACGTATTCACCAGATTGAAGTGCTCTAATGGTGATGGTTTCTTGATTGATAGGGTTTGAAATCGTAGCTCCATTAACATTCATCTTGTCTGCAAATATTCCTCTGTCATCCCTATCTAAATGCATTAATCCAGTGTCTCGGTTGTGA
>LUML01000009.1_pt1 | contig 34851 bp, 28 predicted proteins | sample 729661 | NCBI WGS metagenome assembly LUML01 (sample SAMN03860264, study PRJNA289734) | marine metagenome | biome: seawater column; feature: ocean; material: water; isolation source: Red Sea water column Station 22 - depth 10m | place: Saudi Arabia: Red Sea | collected 2011-10-15 | depth 100 m | reverse complement strand
AAATTAATATTATCGAAATTTGTATCAGATAAATTACCCAAAATTATATCAATTAAAGGTTCTTCTTTTATTGTTAAGAGAGCTTTAGGTATTCCTTCAGATAAAGGTCTAAGTCTTGTAGCTTCTCCGCCAACTAATAAATAGATATCATTAATCATTACTTAGAAGTTTAATAACTTCTTTAAATTCAGAATCAACATCTATTAATAATATTTTTTCCCATATATCTTTAGCTTTTTCTTCTGAAAAATGAGACGACATATTATCAATAAATTTTTGTTTTAATAAAGGTTCAGCTTCTTCTCTTCTATTTGGATGTCCTATCGGAGTTTCAACTGTTTCTTTCTTTGAAAATGAACCATCAGTGTATTCAAAATAAACTGTGTTGGCTATATACCTTTTTGATATGTCATAATAATTATCTGTAAATTCCTTGTTCTCCTGTACTGCTATTTTTTTTCTCAAATTTTCAATTTGCTGTATTCCAGAAAAATTATCTTCGTAAGTTTCAGACTTAACTTCCTTGAAGAGAAGTCCAGCTGCAATCATATATTCCAGTGAATGATCCCTGTCTGAAGCATTGCTTAGATTTTCTTTATTACTTATTATTCTTAAAGCTGGTTCATGAGTATCAACAATAATTCTTTCAATTTCATCTTCTTTTTCTTTATATAAATCAGATAATTTAATTGAGGCTTCTATAGCTGACTGACCATGAAATTCAGCTGGATAAAGAACCTTGAACAAGACATTTTCCACAACCCAATCACTTAGATCTTTTCCAAAACTTAGTTTTTGATTATTCAAAAAAATCTTTTCGAAACCCCAATTTTCATCTTGTTGAATTGTTGAATAAAGTTCATCTTCGAATTTACTAACTAACGCTATCTCTATGCCTCTAGAAACCGCATCTCCAGCAGCCCAGCTCTTTCTTTTTCCAACATTTGGTTCATGTCTATATGCCCTAAGATTTACTCCATCTAATAAAACATTATTTACTGTTCTTTTTATTGTGTCTGAATTATTTTTTGAAATTAGTGAAGAAAATAGAGAAGCTGATGAAAGTTTTACATAAAATACATGATCGTAACCCTCTTTGTTGAGTGAAGTGCCTAAAGCAAGGCACCCTTGTATCTCATACATCTTTATCAAAGAATCAATAAAAGTATTTATTTTCATATTATTTTTTTCCATAAAATAACTAAATATCGTACCAATATTATCTGATGGATGAGCCCATTCTTTAGCTAAGAACGTGTCATTGTAGTCAAACCATCTAGTAAGTATCGAGAAAAACCTAGCTCTTTCTTTTAAAGACTCAATATCTTTCATGTGAGTAATTGGATTATGAATTGAATCACTTAAGCCAAAAGTAGCAAAAATTGTTGCAGATGTATTTAAGGAAGCATTAAAAACACATCCTATTGTGTCTAATAGAGCAAGTTTGGATGCTTTAATATTTTTTTCGTTAAGAGCAATATCTTTCGTTAAATAATCAGAAATTATTTCATCAATATTTTTTTCATCCAATAGGATTAATCTCTCTCTTCAATACCAATATATTTTGCAGCTGGCCTAATCAAAGTATCCTGTTCACGTTGTTCAAAATAATGAGCTGCCCAACCTACTGATCTTCCAGCAACAAATATTGGAGTAAACAAGTCTACTTCAAAACCTAGCTCTGAAAGCATGAGGCCTCCATAAAAATCAACATTTGGAAAAAGATTTTTTTCTTTTGTCATTATTTCATCTATCTTTTGTGCAACTTCATATCTATTTTTTGAAAAATCACTATCCACCAAAGACTCGACCCAATTTTTTACAACTTCACTTCTTGGGTCTTGAACTTTGTATACACCATGACCAAAGCCCATTATTTTTTTCTTCTCATTAAGCATCTCTGAAATTATCTTTGTGGCTTCATCTACATCTTTAATACTGTTAACTAACTTGACAGCTTCTTCATTTGCACCACCATGTAGTTCTCCTTTCAAGGTACCTATTCCTGATACAATTGCACTAGTTAAATCTGACCTAGTAGATGCTGTAACCCTTGTTGCAAAGGTGGAAGCATTAAAACCATGTTCAGCATATAAAATTAACATATCATCAAGAGCTTCTAATCTCTTAATGTCTGAACCATTTGGAAGTAGAGAACTAGCTACTAAATATTTTTCATCTAATTTGTCAGATGGTTCATTATTATATGATGCAATAATATAGCAAACAGTTGCATTAATTCTTGCTGATAATTCAGCTTTATCTTCAGAATCTAAGTGCTCTTTCATAAGAACAGTCATTTCACCCATATAAGAAACAATCGTTCTTATTACATCCATTGGATTTAGTCTCTTCTTTGTATCTGTTAAAAGTTTATTTAAGCTTGCATCATTGCTTATTTCTAAATAATATTTTGAAAAACTTTTTTTAAAATTTTTTCCATCTAAAGAATCATTAATGACTAGAGATGCAACATCCCCATAAGTGCTGTTCTTCGTGAGTGCAATTGCATCATATCCTCTATAGCGTAAAGAAGTTCCTTCCATGCCTACAGTAGATATAGTTGTCTCTCCTGCAATTACTCCTCTAAGTCCTGGTGAATAATCCATTGATAAACATATTTTACATATATTTTTTTAAATACGGCTAATACAATTTTGAATTTTATAGATACTAAAATCGTTTCATGGCGCAAATACATGATTTAGAAACCAAATCTAGGTTTGGAACTAGATATATAGCAGGGTTACTTCTAATAATTTCTTCATTACTAATTGCTGGATGGTTTGGTCTTTTTGTGTTTCTACCAATAAAATCTGGGATGGAAGTTGTAACAGATCTTGAAGAAAAATTTTTACCAAGAGCTGAGGGAATGGTATTAGATTTTGTTTCCCTGTCCGAACCTTCAATAATAATTACTGCTGATAATCAATTACTTGATGAACTTCATGATGGGCTCAATAGAGATCCAATAAAATTAGAGGATGTTCCTCCATTTGTTATCAATACTTTATTGGCTGCAGAAGATAGTAATTACTACCAACACGAAGGTGTAGATTTCATAGCAATACTTAGTGCGGTTTTAGATAATTTAAGAGGAGTTACAAGAGGTGGGTCAACAATAACTTCTCAAGTAGCAAAACAATCATTTGTGGGTGATGAGGTTTCAATAAGAAGAAAGGTCGCTGAAGCTGTTGTCGCAGCAGAGCTTGAAAGAAGATACACCAAAGATCAAATTTTAGAATACTATATAAATTCAATTTACTGGGGCTCGGGTGCGTATGGCCTTCAATCAGCAGCTTATGAATATTTTGATAAAGAAGTTAACGAACTTACACTAGATGAAGCTGCAACACTAGTTGTAATTATTAGAAGTCCAGCATATTACAATCCAAGAAAATATCCAGAAAGAGTACTTGAAAGAAGAAATGGTGTTTTAGATATTATGTTAAAAGAGGGCTTTATAGTTGACATTCAACACCGTTCAGCAAAGCTTGCACCTTTATCAGTTATTGAAAAAGTTGAAGTAATTAGTAGTGCTGAGCATGTTTCTGCTGAAGTAAAAAGACAACTCCTCAATGATCCACGATTTGCAATACTAGGAAATACAAAAGAGGAAAGGAAAAAGAAGCTTTTTGGCTGTCCTTCTGATGACACAGAATGTACAGGCGGAGGTGGTTTAAAAATTTATATTACCTTAAATTTAGAACTTCAAGATCATGCAATTTCTATTTTAAATAAATGGGTACCTTCTCAGATAATCGAGGAAGGAGACGAAGAGGTAGAGCCAAAGCCTACAGGAGTTATAACTTTACTAAATAATTACACAGGTGCTATAGAAGTGATGGCTTCTGGAATACCTTTTAAAGAAGAACAGTACAACCTAGCAACACAAGGTAAAAGAAATCCTGGATCTGCCTTTAAGCCAATAACTTTACTTGCTGCGTTAGAAACTGGATCAAAGTTATACAGTACCAGAGACTCAAGATCACCAGTAGAAATCAATTGTGGTTATCCATGTGCACCAGATGGAGTTGGTGAAAAATGGGTAGTAAGAAACTATGGAACTTCAATAAAAGCTGATCGATTTATTAATAAGGTCGCAGCACAGGATAGAGCTATTGAACTTCAATGCCTTGGATATCATATTGAAGAATTAAAAAATAAAGATTTTATTGAACAGTTCCCAATAGTTGAAAATATTGAAGAATTAGAAGAGGAGGAAGAAAAAATTCTTGCTATAGGTGTAGCTTTGAAACAATTTACAGAAGATGGTGAAGAGATAATTTATGACGCAATAAACGAACCGGAAGAGTTCGAAGAACAAGAAAATCTTATACAGATTGATATCGATAGTGAGACACAATATATTTTTAAACCTTGTGTAGATAAATCAGAATACAACAGATCAATTAAGCTTCTTGATACTTCTGGAATGGTTTCTTTAGAAGAAGCAACAAGAAGGTCAATAAATACAGTTTTTGCACAAGTTGCTTCAGAAATAGGAGGAGAAAGACTTTCAAATACAGCAAAAAGAATAGGTATTGAATCTGAATTAGCTCCAGTGATATCTCTTACCCTAGGCGCTGGCGCAGTTACCCCTATAGAGTTAGCATCTGCATATTCATCTTTTGCAACAAATGGCATTCTTGCGCCACCTTATTTAATTGAAAAAATTGAAGATTCCAAAGGAGAATTGATCTATAAACATATAACATCCCAAAGAGTTAGTATTCCTGATCCTGCTGCTGCTGTGGCAGTCAGAAAAACCTTAGAATTAGCAGCTCAGGTTGGTACTGGAACTAGAGCAGTCTTAGATGATAGACCAATAGCAGGGAAGACTGGTACTCATCAAGGATTTAGAGAAGCCTGGTTTATTGGATTCATTCCACAATATACTTCATCTGTCTGGATAGGTTTTGCTGAAGAACAGCTTCCCCTAACGGACGTTGAGATTAATGGTGAAATAGTATCAAATGTATCAGGTGGTAGGGTTCCCGCACCAATATGGAAAGAATTTATGGAGAAAGTAGTAGAAAATCTACCTGTAAAAAACTGGCCAGTTGATCCGTTCGATATTGATAGGTACTATGAAATCCCTAAAGTTGAAATACCTGACCTTATCGGTTTAAATGTTTTAGATGCAGAAGAAATTGCATTCTCAAGTTACATACTTCCTACAATAAACTTAATCGATTCTGAAGAAGCTCCAGGATTAATTTTATCTCAAAAAGTAGAAAATTGTGAAAGAGAAGAGGAAGTTGAATTTGAAAATGGTGACCCATGTATAGGTGTAGAAATGCCAGAAGGTACAGAAATATTTTTAGAAGTATCTAGTAAGAAATTAAGTGCTGCGATTCCTAATATAGTTCCATGTACTCTGACTATTGATGAAGCAGAAAGTGTAATAAAACAATTTATGAGAGAATCTAATGTAATCTTATTTTTGAAAAATTCATTTGAATCTTCTGATGTACCTGGATGTGAAGGTAAAGTTATAGGTACTAATGTAGCACAAGGTGGGACTGTATCTACAGGTGATACACTGTTATTTATTATTGCTAATTCTCAGGAAGATCAGTAGTTAAAAGTCTAAAAAACTCGTAAAGAGAAAGAACTCCGAAACCAGTGGCTCCTTTTCTATTATCTGATCTAGCAGGTCCGGCTATATCTAAATGAATCCATTTACTATCATCAATAAATTCTTCTAGTAGCAAAGCTGCAGTTATTGCTCCACCATACCTACCACCTGTATTCTTCATATCAGCAATATCTGATTCAATTAACTTTTTATAGTCAGAATATAAAGGTAGAGGGTGATATGGTTCTAAGGAATTTTCACTTGCCTTTAAAAATAAACTCTCTAATTCTTTATCATTTGAAAAAAGTGCACCAACATCTAAGCCCAGTGCTCCTACAGCAGCACCAGTGAGTGTTGCAACATCACAAATCAAATCTGGGGTTTTTTCTGCAGCAAAAGAAAGGGCATCCGCCATAATAAGTCTTCCCTCTGCATCTGTATTAAGTACTTCAATAGTCTTTCCATTTCTTGTCCTTAATACATCCCCTGGCCTAATCGCAGAGCCACTTGGCATATTTTCAACAAGTGGAGTGTAAACAGTTAAACCTATATCAATTTTATTGTGAGCTAATAAATTTATTGCACCCCATGCAGTAGCAGCACCAGACATATCAGTTTTCATTGTTTCCATTCCAGATGGGCTTTTAAGTGATAACCCTCCAGAATCAAACAAAACTCCCTTTCCTATTAATGCAATTTGAAATTTTGCCTCTGGATTATAAGTTCCAACTAAAAGATATGGATCTCTAACAGAACCCTGTGAAACCCCAATTACTCCACCAAAATTATTGTCAATAAGCCACTGTTTGTCTTTGATTTCAATATTGATATCTTTATTTGAAGAAATTGATTCAACTTCCTTTATGAAATATTCTGGTGATCTATCTAATGCGGGAGTATTAATTAAATCCCTTACCCAGAAAATAACATCTCTTTTAGATAAATTATTTTCATAATCTATTGATTTGCTAAAAGTGATTTCAATTTCTTCTTTTTTATCACCTGAATCATATTTATCAAAATTATATTGAGATAATAAAATTCCTAATATTAGAACTTTGGACCCTTCTTCTAAGTTATATATATTCAATTCACAACTTTCCTTTAATTTAGAACCAATTGAATAACCTAGTTCTAACATATCCTTATTTTTGATAGCTTCATCACCGCTGCCAACAAGTAGAGCTTTATTATTCATTTTTGATAAGGAAGGAGGTGAAAATAATAATTCTTTAAAATTTGCTTCAAAAGAATGAGTAGAAATATATTCCTGAAATTTTTCCTCATCAGATATAAATTCTTCTTTATTCGCGAAGTCTGAATTAAAAAATATTATATCAACATTCATTTGCTTGGTACCCAATCTTCTTCAAAGTCTCTTGCCAACATCCATAATAAATCAGATAATCTATTTAAATATACAATAACTTTAGAATCTTTTATTTCTAATCTGTTTTGCCAAGTTACACATTTTCTCTCAGCTCTCCTTGAGACAACTCTAGACCATTCAAATTTAGCAGAGATAATATTTTCACCAGGAACAACAAAGAACTCTGGAATTCCATTTTTCTCTTCTAAATAATCTATATCTTTTTCAAGTCTCTCAACCATTACATCATCGACCAAAGTTTTTTTTGCTTTGAGTTTTGTTCTGTTTTCTTTTGTTGTAGCTAATTCAGCACCAACAACAAAAAGCTCTCGTTGGATTCTTAATAATGTTTCTTTTATCTCAATTGGGAGTTCTTTTTCTGCTCTGATCAAACCAATTGAAGCAACTAATTCATCAACAGAACCATAGGCCTCAGGGGCAAGACTATCTTTTGGGACTGTGTCTCCATAAAGTAACTTAGTCTCACCTTCGTCTCCTGCTTTTGTATAAATCTTCATAATTTAAGAATAGATACAGTTACTAAAAAAGTAAAAGAGTTCCAGTTGCACCAATTGATACAATTAAAGAAAGATAGCTTAAACCCGTTGCAGCCATTACTCCTGTGTAGGATTTTTCATTTAAAGATTTATATGAGGCAAATGCAAGAATTGATGTAGTTGCATATAAGCATATTATTACCAACTTATATATTGGTACTATTCCACTATTTATAAAATCAAATTGTACGAGAGGAATTAGAGCTAAGGACTGAAGAGAAGTAACTATAGCAATTTTCTTCATCCCCTCTTTTGATATAGTTGGATCAACTAAAAACCAATGGCCAATCATCATTAATGAAAATATCCCACTAATTAAAGAAATGGGTAAAAAATAAACCATTAAATAATTAAGTAAACTTACATTTATTGAGGCTGAAAATACTTGTATAAAAATAAAAAAACTTCCAAAGAATAGTCCTATTTGTATATTTTTATCTTTAATAAATAATGTAAAAATTAATAATACTAAAGCAAGTAGTCCAAGTAATTCAAGCTTTATTAATGATCCAATTCCAATGATCGTTATAAATAAGATGCTAAAACCTCTCTTAGGTTGAATCATGAATTTTATATATACCAAATATGGAATACAAAAGGTTAACAAAAGGCAGACAAAAGTACTCAAACTCATACATCTTTTACAATAATATTTATATGAGAAACGTTACAAATAAAGAAAGGTTATTTATTTCATTAATAATCGGATTGTTATATGTTATTTGTCCAATAATTTTCTTTAGTAACGAGATATTTAAAGCAAACATAGACTTATTTATTTCAATTATTATTTTCACTTTTTTTTCTTATTTTGCACTTGTAGCTTTTTTCAAAAATAAATTATCAGGAATAATTCTTATATTTAGTATTTCTTTTCTATCTCCATATTTATATCAAAACTATGTAGGTGAACTTTTTCCACTTACATACATTGCTTTCATTACTTTTTTTTCATATAATTTTGGTTTAAAACAATTTAAAAAATGGAAAAGTTCATTGTAGTGGGTACAATTTATCCACAATTATCTAAACTTAAGAGGATGATGCAGGGCATTCTAAGAAGATTTGTTATTATTTTTGTTTTTTTTGGGATTACTCTTTTAATAAATCAAAGTCCTGCTTATTCATACTCTCGTATTATCCCTCCAAATTCAACTTCTACTTGTGCTGATAATGCTGTTGCACCATTAAGCACAACTATGGATATACAAAGATTCTTAGACTGTAATGGCTTTGATCCTGGTCCAATTGATGGTGCTAGTGGACCAAGGACTAAATCTGCTATTAAAAGTTTTCAAGCTGCAAATGGGTTATTTCCTGACGGCGTTGTTGGTCCTGCAACACGCCAAGCTATGAGATCATATTCCTCTGTTTCATTTACATTTACAGGAAGTGGCTGGGGCCATGGAGTCGGATTAAGCCAATATGGAAGTAAAGGCTTGACAGAATTAGGTGCATCCTTTTGTTCGAATACTAGTTCTTGTAGCTCTACTGAAGTTGTAAATTACTATTTCACAAATACTTCCGTTCAGCAATTATCTAGTGTCAACTTATCCTCACCAGAAATAGCAACATCAAATAACGCACTTTGGGTTGGATTAGCAAGGAATGCAAGAAATATTACGTTAACTACTCTGCCTTCTTCAAGTCCTCCAACATTAATGATTTGTCAAGATGGCCTTAGTCAAACAGCAGGTGTTCAAAGTTTTCTTACTTCTAGAGGTTATGATCCGGGACCAATTGATGGAGCTTATGGAGATAGGACTGCTGCAGCTATAAGAAGTTATCAGTCTTCAGCTGGAATCAATCAATCCGGAGCAATAGATAATGAAACTGTTAACAGAATGAAAAGTGATGCAAGCTCTGATGGGCCTTGCGAGTCATCTTTCGGACCGTTGAAAATTTCAGGTGGAGCAACAATTAATGTTGTAAATAATGGAAATGTTTGTAGCATCACTGGTCATCCGTTAACTCCAAAAACTGGTGGTGGATGTAATATCTCAATAAATTGGTCAGATGGAGGAAGAGTTAGGATAGGACCAAGAGAACATAAACATGGTGAAATTAAATTAAGATCAAAAAATGTTTCGTCTGGTTTTCACGTTGCTTTAGCTGTGGATATTGAAAGATATCTTTATGGATTAGCTGAAATGCCATCAAATTGGAATGTGAAAGCATTGGAAGCGCAAGCACTTGTTGGAAGAAGCTATGCTGTATACCATTACTTGGAGAAAAATAGGCCTAATAATAAAACCGACCTTGATGCCGGATTAGATACAAGCAGACAAGCTTATTGCTGGTGTCATATTGGCTCTACTGCTTCAAGTCAATATTATTATGGTTACTTAAAAGAAATTTCTGGACCGAATTGGGTTCAGGCCGTTAATAATACTTCTGGAAAAGTAATTGTTCATGAGAACAGTGTTATCCAAGCTTTTTACTCTTCGTCTACTGGTGGAAAAACAAATAATAACTCAGTTGGATTTGGTTCACCAAGTATTTGGCCATATTTACAAACTGTGGATGATCCATGGTCTGTTGATAATAGAGTAGGAAACCCAAAAGCAGCATGGTCTTATGATTTTACAACATACCAATTAAGTAAAAATATTTTGTGTGGAGATATTCCATGTTTTGATGCAATAACTGATATTTATGTATCTAAAGTTGCACAATCTGGTGCTGCTATAGATGTGACAATGAAAGGTTATAAGTCTGGCGTATTAAAAACAGTAACAAAATCCGGTAGAAATATTAAAGCTCAACTTGGATTCACCTCCAATTACTTTAAAACATCAAGCACTTCTGACATATCAACTTTAAACGTAGGTCCTGTAACAGTATCTTCAACAACAACTTCAACAACTGAAGCAGAAGTAACTTCAACAACTGGTGATACTCCTCAATATGCAACCTCTTCTCAAGGATTAAATTACTTAAGTACTGCTGGTTTGCTTAATAAATGTACAAATAATGCATCAGCATGCCAGGCTAAAATTATAACTAGAGAAGAAGCAGCAGCTGTAGTTGCTATTGTTGGAGGTCTATCACTAGATTCACCTAATGCATACAGCGATGATGATGAAAGTATTTATCAAAATGCAATAAATGCTGTACCTTATTATGGAATGCATGTCTGTTTTAGCAGTCCTTTTGAATATCTCCCTAAAGAATCTGTATTAAGAGACCAGTTTGCTTGTATGCTCCATAGAGCAATAAAACAAGGTACTGCAAATGATCTTGAAGGAACGTCTGACCCATATTCAGACGAAGGAGGAAGCTCACATCAAACCGCTATTCATACTTTAGCTGCAAATGACCTCATACCTGCATGTAGCTCTATAACAGATAAATTCTGTCCAAGCAGAAAAATCTCTATTGGAGAAGTTTCATACATGATAAATAAACTAGTAGAGAAAAATCTAATCGACTCAAATGTTTTTAATGTAACACCCTTCCAGCAAGGTTGGTCTCCAAGTGGTGGTGAAGTTGAGGATGCTGCAACTACGGCTGTATCAAATCCAAATTCTGGAAATGATGCATGTGTAGCTAAAGATAATACAAATGTAAAGCTAGATAATACATTAGATATCCAAAGATTTCTTTCAGACAATGGGTTTAACCCAGGACCAATAGATGGAAAACCTGGCAATAAAACAAAAGCTGCAATAAAAGAATTCCAAACAAAAAATGGTTTACTGGCTGACGGAATAGTTGGGAATAAAACTAAAGCAGCAATGCGTTCTTATACTGGTTGTGAACAAGCAAATACATGTAAAGCAAGAGATAATACTAACGTAAAACTAGATTCAGTTGAAGATATACAAACCTATCTTTCAAATAATGGATTTAACCCAGGAATAATTGATGGCGAAATGGGTTCTTATACAAAAGAAGCTATAAAAGCATTCCAAAGAGAGGTTGGTTTAATTCCTGATGGTGTTGCTGGGCGTAGAACTAAAGCAGCAATGCGTTCTTATACTGGTTGTTAATTTAGATACTTAATTATTTCTTTTGTAATGGACGAAACATCAAAATTGAACTCATTTTCTAAATTTTCTATTGGAGCAGACTCACCAAATGTATCAACAGAAAATGATTTTGTAACTTTTCCTATATAATTCTCCCAACCAATTGATCTTCCAAGTTCGATAGGAAAAATGTGATTGTTCTTTAGTAATTTTTTAATTTCATCTTTCTTTAAATGTAAAAGTTTATTTAATATAGGAACACTAACAATACGGATTGAATACTCTACAAGTGCAGCTTTTATTTTAAAGGCTAGTTCTAGCTCTGAACCTGAAGCAACTAAAGTGAAATCATCACCTTCTGAAACAACAAAACCTCCCTTAAGAAAATCTTCATAATTTATTTGATAGTCTAAATATTCTAAATCTTGTCTTGTTAATGAAACTATCTTTGGATTATTTGTATTAGAAAAAGCATATTGATAAGCAAATTTCATTTCAATACTGTTAGCAGGTCTTATGACATCTACATTTGGAATAAGTCTGAGAGACATTAGGTGTTCCACCGGCTGGTGCGTTGGACCATCTTCACCTAAATAGATTGAATCATGAGTAAAAATAAACACCGAATTGATATTCATTAATGCAGCCAATCTAATACTTGGACGCATATAGTCAGAAAATACTAAAAAGGTTGAAGCATATCCAATCAAATTACTATGTAGAGTAATTCCGTTCGTTATGGCTGCCATTGCATGCTCTCTTATGCCGAATTCGATGCTCCTTCCTTTGTAATTATCTGAAGAAAAGTAATCACTATCTATTATTTGTTTTGTTGATGCTGCTAAGTCAGCAGAACCGCCGATTATATGATTACTATTCTTCCCAATTTCCTCAAGTATTTTTGAACCTGCAATTCTTGTTGCTTGAACTTTATTAGAATCTATATCTAAATTAGACAATTCACCTGAAAGGAATAAATCCCATTTTTCTTTAAATCCAGCGTCTTCACTATATTTTTTCTTAAGATTATCTTCCCAATTTCTTAATGCGATATTGTCTGCATTTCTCTTTTCAAGAAAATAGTCATAAATCTCTTCATCGTGAACAAAAAGGTCACCTTCCCAATCAATGTTTTCAAGAAATTGTTCCATTTCTTCATTACCCAAAGGTGAGCCGTGAACACCACTAGTGTTCTCTTTATTTGGTGAGTATTTTCCGATAGTTGAATTAGCTATTATTAAGGATGGCTTATCTTCAATCTTCTTAGCTTTTTCTATAGCCTTTATAATCTCTTTTTCATTATGGCCATCGATCTCTGTTACATCCCAACCTAAAGAAATAAATTTTTCCTTCTGATTAGTAACAGAAACCTTATCAACCTTGCCGTCTATAGAGATATTATTGTTATCAAATAAGTAGATTAATTTTCCTAATTTCCACACTCCAGCAAGTTCTGCTGCTTCAAAGGAAATACCCTCCATTAGATCACCATCAGAAACGATACCATATGTGTAATGGTCGATAACATCATCTCCAAAAATGGAAGACAAGTATCTTTCTGCAACGGCAAAACCTACACCATTAGCAAATCCCTGACCTAATGGCCCAGTGGTAGTATCGATCCCTATAGAATTATCAACCTCAGGATGCCCTGCGGTTTTTGCATGTAGTTGACGAAAGTTCTTTAAATCATCGATGCTTATATCAAACCTATTTAAATGCAGAAGACTATACAGCAACATTGAGCCATGTCCAGCACTTAAAACAAATCTATCCCTATTAATCCAATCAGGCTTTTCATTTGATACTTTTAAAAAATTTTTATACAAGACAACACCTACATCTGCCATACCTAAAGGCATTCCAGGGTGTCCTGAGTTAGCTCTTTCTACAGCTGATGCTGAGAGAACTCTTACAGATTTTGTGACCTTATCAAACATCTATATCAGTATATTTACTAATTAAACTGAGGCAAAAGAATCTTTTGCATGATAAGAAGACCTTACTAAAGGACCAGATTCAATATGAGGTATACCAAATTTTTCACCTATCAACTTATACTCAGCAAACTCTTCTTTTGTAACATACCTGTGAATAGGCCTATGTTTTGGAGTTGGTCTTAAATATTGTCCTATAGTTACAATATCTATATTAATTTGAGATAAATCTTTTAAGACTGAAACTACTTCCTCAAACTCTTCTCCCATTCCAACAATTAATCCAGTCTTTGTTTTACCCATGAAATTTACTTCTTTAGCATACTGAAGTAGGGAGAGTGATCTTCCGTACGATGCAGCAGTTCTTATTTCTCTTTGCAGTCTTGGCACAGTCTCAAGATTATGATTAAGAACCTCTGGGTTTTCTTCAATAATGTTATCAATAGCCTGCCTATCCCCTTTAAAATCAGGAATTAATACTTCAACAGAGGTACCAGGATTCATTAGTTTTATTTCTTCAATTGTTCTTGCAAAAAAACTTGAACCTCCATCATCAAGATCATCTCTATTTACTGAAGTAATAACTGCATGAGTAAGTTTCATTGTTTTCACGCTCTCTGCAACTCTTCGAGGTTCTAACTCATCTAAATTAGAAGGCCTTCCAGTATTAACGTCACAAAAACCACAAGCTCTTGTACAAATATCGCCCATAATCATAAATGTCGCTGTGCCCATAGACCAGCATTCGTATATATTTGGACATGAAGCTTCCTCACATACAGTATTAAGTTTCTTCTCAGTAATTAAATTTTTTAGTTCAATATATTCAGAACCAAGATTAGCCTTAACCTTCATCCACTCAGGCCTTTTTGGTTCTCCAGGTAATAATCCTTTTATGGTTACTGGTATTGAATTTTTATTTTTATTGAAAACTCCCCTTTCAACCATTTCGTCTATTTCATAATTCTTATCTGATTTAAGTTGTGTTGGTGTAAATTGAGAAAACTGTTTATTTACTATTTCATAATTAAATTTATTTATAAATTCATCAGATACTTCCTCAACTATTTCTTTAAACGAAACCTCTTTATTGAATTGATGTACAGCCGCAATCTCTTCATTTGAGTTACCGCATGGATTGATTAAATTAAATCCACTTAACTCCTCAGAAATATTTAAAGAGAAACCATGATAAGTTGTCCATTTACTTACTTTTATTCCTATAGATGCTATTTTTCCTTTTTCTGTCCATACACCCGTATCTCCATCTTTAGAATATGAATCAATGTTTAATTTTGATAGAACATCAATTATTGAATTTTCTATAGACCTTACAAAAGGAAGGACTTTTTTTGGATCAGATAATCTAATAATTGGATAGCCAATTAATTGGCCTTTCCCATGATAAGTAATGTCTCCACCCCTATCGGTTTCAAAATATTCTATACCTAGTTCATCTAGCTTATTTTTATTTGTTATGAGGTTTTTTTTATTACCTGACCTACCTAAGGTAATAACACTATTGTGCTCAAGTAAAAGAAGATAATCTTCCTCATTTTCTATATCGGATACTGAATTGTGAAATCCCTTTTGTAGTGTCAAAGCTTCTGTATAAGGAAGATTACCTAGCCATCTGATATTTAATGCTCTCAAGTAATTTCTCCTGACCAATCATGCTTTTCAAGCTTGTCCTTAATTGCATTTAAAAATAATAAAGCAGTTGAACCATCAAAAACCCTGTGATCCCAAGTCAAGCTTAAAATACCCATATGTCTAATCTCAATTGAATCACCATTATCTTCAGATTCAACTACTACTGCTTTTTTCTTTACAGACTCTGTAGATAAAATTGCTACATTTGGCTGATTAATTATTGGAGAGGTTAAAAAAGAATTGAAAGATCCATTATTTGAAATTGTAAATGTACTCCCAGAAACATCCTCAAGTGTAAAATCTTTTTCTCTTAATTTTTTTGACAATACTGTAATTTCTTTAGCTAAATTCTTTACATCATAAGAATCTGATTTTTTAATAGTCCCAACAAGTAACCCCTCTTGATTAATATCAACAGCTATTCCTAAATCAACCTGACTATGAATAATGTGGGAATCTTTATCTAAATCGAAAGAGCTATTTACAACAGGATATTCCTTAAGCGCTGCAATTGTAGCATTTCCAATAAAGGGAAGGTATGTGAGAGAAAAGCCCTCTTGCTCTTTAAAGCTATCTTTAATTTTTTCTCTTAATTGGGCTATATTTTCATAATCAACTTCTACAGTTGTCATTACATGTGCAGAAGTTTGTTTAGATAAAATCATATTTTCAGCAATTTTTTTCCTTAATCTTGGAATAGATTCACCATTACTCTCACTTACTTCTTTTGTGTCTTCTAATTTATTTTCAGAAACTGGTATTTCTTTAATAGGCTCCCCAGAATCTAAATAGTTCTGTACATCTTTTCTAGTAACCCTGCCATTTTTTCCTGTTCCGGTTAATACATCAGGGGATATATTATTTTCACTTAGCAACTTCCTAACAACTGGAGAAAGTTTAGTTTTTGAATCACCACTAATACTTACAGGTTCTTCTTTTGTAACAGGTTCTTCTTTTGTAACAGGTTCTTCTTTTGTAACAGGTTCTTCTTGGGAATCTCCATCAAGTTCAAGTAAATTTGCCCCAACAGCAACAGTTTCCCCTTCTTTTACTAGTAAAGCAGTGACAGTTCCGCTAAATGGAGAAGGTACCTCAGTGTCAACTTTATCTGTTGAAATCTCTAAAATTGGATCATCCTCGTTAACAACATCACCAACTTTAACCAGCCAACTTAGGACCGTACCTTCAGTAACAGTTTCTCCTAATTGAGGCATTGTAACAATATTGCTCATTATTTTATTGTAATTCTTTAATAGCTTTTATTACTTTTTCAACACTAGGTATAAAAGAATCTTCTAAGACTGGAGCGAAAGGTATGTGAGTATTTGGAGATGTTACTTTTAATATTGGATTATCTAAACTCCAAAAACCTTTTTCTGCAACAACTGATGAAATTTCAGAAGCAATAGAAGAGAATGGGACATCTTCTTGTAAAATTACTAAATTTGAGGTTTTCTCAATTGATTTTAAAATAATTTCTTCATCTAGTGGAAAAATTGTCCTTAAATCAATCACTTCAACTGAAATGTTTTCATTTTCGAGTTGCTCAGCTGCTTCTAGAGCCGTAGAAACCATCCCAGACCAGGCAACTAATGTAACATTTGAACCAGATTTGACTATATTACCCTTACCTATTTCTACTTCATATAGGCCTAGTGGAACTTCCATTTTAAGATCTGGCTTTCTATATAACTTCTTATGCTCAAGGTACATAACAGGATTAGCATCATAAATTGAAGCTATCAATAGGCCTTTTGCATCGTAGGGATTAGAAGGTGCTACAACTTTAATACCTGGATGGTGAGCTAATAGTGATTCAGGGCTTATTGAATGGAAAGGTCCGGAACGTGTTCCTGCACCAGTTGGACCTCTAACTACAAGAGGTACAGGCTTTCCTGCTTTCCAATAATATTTAGCTGCTTCTGTAGTTATTTGATCAAGGGCTGGATACACAAAGTCGTAAAATTGTAGTTCAATAATCGGTTTTTTTCCTGCGAGAGCAGCTCCTACACCTGCTCCCATGAAGCCACCTTCTGAAATTGGAGTATCCAAAACACGTGCAGAACCAAACTTTTCATACAAACCTTTTGTTGCCTTAAATGCACCTTCAAAAACACCTATATCTTCACCCATGATGAAAACATCTTCATCTTTCTCCATAACTTCATTTAAACCATTTGTAATAGCCTCAATAAAATTCATTGTTTCTTTTGATGATTCATCATTTTCAAAAATAGGAGTTGTTCTTTTAGCAAAAATATCATCAATCTCTTCTTCAGGATTTGGGTCATCTTGATCTTTAGCCCAGTCAATAGTATTTTTTATTTCTTTTTCTAATTCTTCAGTCAATACTTTGAAATCATTCTCAGTAAACAATCCTTCTTCAATCAATGAAGATTCAAATCTTAATATTGGATCTCTTTTAATCCAAAATTCTCTTACTTCCTCTTCTACATATTCAGCAGGATCATGTCCAGCGTGACCATAATGTCTAAATGTGACTAGCTCTATCAAGCTAGGGCCATTACCATTCCTGGCTTTCTCGCATGCTTCATGCATTGTATCTATAACTTGATAAATATTATTACCATCAATAATTTTTGATTCTATTCCATAGCCTGCACCTCGGTCAGCAACATTAGGAGTTCCAAATTCAACTTCATTAGGGGAAGAATATGCAAATTGATTATTTTGTACAGTAAATACTACCGGTAAATTGTGAACGCCTGCCATATTTATACTTTCATGCCATGTTCCAGTCGCTGTAGCTCCCTCACCACAGTTGGCAACAGCAACTACATCACTTCCGTTTTGCTGTGAAGCTAAAGCCCATCCAACTGCAACTGGAGCTGAGTCAGGCAAAGGAGATACGACCATTAAAGTACCTTTATCTACAACCCCAAAATGACTATTCCCATCTCTTCCTTTAGATGGTCCATGTTTTTTTCCAAAAAAATTCAAGGCAATTTCATTTAATGAAACTCCCCTTTTTATTTGCACACCTAAGTCTCTATGGGTTCCTCCAAAAATATCATTTTCACCCATCCCAGCACCTATTCCTGCCATTGAGGCTTCCTGTCCTATTCCTGGATAAACTGCTCCTGAAAGTTGTCCTCCTTTATACATTTTAAGTAATCTTTCTTCAAGCAAACGTTGTGTCTTCATGGATTTATAGATATCCCATATCTGTTCTTTATTTAAATTTTTAGAATATCCATTCCTCTTAATTGTTTCAGATACCATTAGTGAAGCCCTTTACCACTAAGAGACATTAACGATTCACCTATAGCTTCACTTAAAGTAGGGTGGGCGTGAATAAAATCAGAAGCTTCTTCCGGAAGTGCCTCCCATCCAACCATATACATTAACTCATGTATCAACTCTCCAGCACTTGGACCACATACACTTGCTCCAACAATAGGTCCATTTTCTTCTGCATAAACCTTGACTATTCCTTGATTCTGATTCTGAATCAAAGCTCTCCCTATTCCTACAAAACTATGCTGGGACTGTGAAATGTCAATTTCATTTAATTTTGCTTTCTCTGAATTAATACCTACTTCTGCAAGTTCTGGATTTGTGTAAACAACATATGGGATAGCAGAATAATTAACAGGGCTTTTATCACCAGTTCCAATATATGTAATTGCAGAAATAGCTTCTGCAAAGGCTACATGTGCTAACTGTGGAGAATCTTTAACTATATCACCTAAGGCATAGATATTTTCAACTGATGTTTGCATTGTTTCAAGATCAACTGCGATAAACCCATTAGTATTTGATATACCGACATTCTCTAAACCAATATTATCTGTAAATGGTTTTCTGCCTATTGCAACTAATACACAATCGAAGCTTTCTTTTTCATTATCGGAAAAGCTTAATTCATTACCACTTACACTTTCAATTGAGGTGTTGAGTTTGAAAACTACTCCTCTTTTTGATAGTTGCTTCCTAAGTTCTCCTGATGTTCGTTTATCTAAACCTGGTAAAATTTCTTCCTCAACTTCAACGACTGTTACTTCTGATTGAAGATCAATAAGTAAACTCGCAAACTCACAACCAATTGCTCCAGCACCAACTATGCAGACTTTCTTAGGAGGTTCATCCCAATTCAATGCTGAGTCTGAACTTATAATGAAGTTATTATCAAATTCTAAATCTGGTAAAGTTCTCGGTTGTGAACCTGTAGCTATCAAAATATAGTCAGAGGCTAATCTTTCTTCTTCTCCATTTTCTTTCTTTACAACAACGACATTCTTTGATTCAATTTGACCCCATCCTTCAACAATATTTACTTTTTTACTTTTTAGCAAAGTTCCAATTCCTGAAACTAGTTTATTTATTATTTCTTGCCGTTTAGTGGTAGTAGTATTCCAGTCAATACTCTTTTCATCTATTTGTATTCCGTAATCATGTGCATGGTTAATCTCATGATTTAACTCTGCAACATGCAACCAGTATTTTGCAGGAATGCATCCTCTATTTAGACAAGTTCCACCAAGCTCATCAGATTCAACAAGTGTAACTTCTAAATCAAAATTATTTGCATATAAAGCAGCTGCATATCCTGCAGGACCGCCTCCAATTATTGTTATTTTTTTCAAATTACCTCTTCCAAGGTAGGGTTTCTACCAAATTGAGATAATAACTACACCATATTTAGGGGTCCCCTAATAGGTGATCACAGTTATTTTCAAATCCAATTTTACTCGAAAAGAAAAGTTCTTCACACTCAAGATAAAGCAATAATTGGATAAAATATATCTATGCAAACTCGATACTTAATCATCGCTTCACTTTTAACAGGATTATTAATTATTGTGGCATTCGGTGTTTGGCTAATTACTAATTAAAATGAAAAAATTTATTTTCGATAATGGTATTACTCATATTCCTTTAGAGTTGCCTTGGCGGTCTCCTGGTTTTGTAAATGTCTATTTAATTGAAGAATCAGATGGCTACATAATGATAGATTGTGGAGTGGACGGTGAAGAATATTATTCTTTGTTAAAGAATTATCTGAACCAAGAAAAAATTAAACTCGCTGACATAAAACTACTTATCGGTACACATATGCATAGTGATCATATAGGTTTATCAGGGAAATTAAGGGAGCAAGGTATACCATTCGCTCTTTATAAAAATTCTATTGAATTTATTGATCAATATAATGATTGGACTTTAAGATTTAAAGAATTTAATGATTATGCAAAAAAAGAAGGTGCGTCTAAATCATTTCTTTCAGATTTAAATTCAATTACAACTCCCCCTTTTGCAGGAAAAATAACAAAACCTGATCTTCTCCTTGAAGAAGGAAAAATAAAAAACATTGCTAGAGACTTATCCATTATCTTTACGCCAGGGCATGATCAGAGTGAAATCTCTATTCATGATTTAAAAAGTAAAGTTATCTTCTCAGGAGATCATATACTTCCTAAAATTACACCTTTTATACCGACTGTAGATGAAAAGAGCAATCTACTGGATGATTTCATCATATCTCTTGAAAAAATTGAGAAGATAAAACATGAAACTATCGCACCTGGTCATGGAGAAGTAATTACTGAACCTCATAAACGAATAAAACAAATGGTATTGCATCATAAAAGAAGATCTGAAAAAATATTGGATATATTAGGAACTAAAGAACTCACCGGCTGGGAAGTTACTAATTTCTTATTTCCTAGAAAATTAGACTCACTAAATTTAAGACTTGCTTTTCAGGAAACCTTAGCTCACTTGAAATACCTAGAAAATAAAAAAGTAATTAGGCACAATATTGCAAAATTTAATACTTGGGAAGTAATTAAAGAGGCTTAAACCCTCTATTCTTTGCTTCAGAAATAGTGTCTGGAGCAAAAGACTGTAAAAGATTATGTAAAATTAAGTCATATTTGTTTATCATGCCTTCCAATTTAGAGAATTGATCTTCGTCATCGCAATCGTAAACTTTCATATTTTTTCGATTTCCAATAAATCTATAATTTTCGAACTTAGATAACCTTGGCAATTTTTATATATCTATTAACTTGGCTATTTCACTTCTTGCAGACTTAGATGTACCAAACATCAATGAATCAGACTTTGCTTTCTTAAAATATAAATGAGCAGGATGTTCCCATGTAAAGCCTATCCCACCATGAACTTGTATATTATCACCAGCAACTTTGTTAAAAACTTCTGAACAATATGACTTAGCCATCAGTGCACTCATTTCAAGCTCCACTAAATCTTGACTATCTACCCTTACTGAACTGTAAGCTACAGACTTGGCACTTTCTATTTGAAGTAACATATTTGCACAAATATGTTGAATAGCCTGAAATGATCCAATTGGTCTTCCAAATTGAATTCTTTCTTTTGCATATTCAGTAGACATGTCTAAACAAGCTTGTGATCCACCTACTTGTTCCATAGAAAGAAAAGCTAAAGATAAGTGTTTAACTTTATTCCATTGACTTAATTCATCATCAAGTTCAATCATCATATTATTTTCAGAAACTTCTACATCTTTAAACACAACTTCACACATAGGTCTTGTTTGATCAAGAGAAGTTGTCTCTTCAATCTTCACACCCTTATCATTTTTATCAATTAACACAAACTTAAAGCTTTCGCCTAATTTTGCTAATACTGCAAAATAATCTGAGGAGTCCCCAAAGAGTACGTATTTCTTTTTACCATTTAAGATAAATCCTGAATCATTGCTACTTAACTCAGTGAGAATATTTTCACTATTTATTTCATATTTGTCATTCTCATAAATAGCAAAGCTACCTATTTTCTCACCAGAAATAATTTCTGGAAGTATTCTAGATTTTAATTCATCATTTGAATGAAGTACTAGTTGTTTGAATACAATTCCTGAACTAAACAAGGGAATTATTGGCATGTAGTACCCAAGTACTTCTGAAAGTATTGATGCATCGACTGTTGAAAATCCTAAGCCACCGTCATCTTCAGAAACATCTAAAGCCAACCAGCCTTGCTCAATAACTAATTTCCACAAATCTTCATCAATTCTTACATTTTTATCAACTTTTTGAATGGTCTGTAGAGGATCAATCTTTTCTGAAAGTAACTTTTCAGCGTTTTCTTTAATTTCTTTTTGTAAGTCTGTAAGGCTAAATTGCATTCTATAAGTCTAATTTTTAATTTTAGATTTAACTAATGAAATCTCGTTTGTTTTTATTAAGATTTATCATAGATAATATGTTAAAAATTAATAATTTACACGCTTCAGTTGACTCAACAGAAATAATTAAAGGCGTCAATTTGGAAATAAAGCCTGGAGAAGTTCATGCAATAATGGGGCCTAATGGATCAGGGAAATCTACTTTAGCAAATGTTTTAATGGGGAATCCTGTTTATGAAGTTACAAGCGGAAATATTGAATTTAATGGTGAAGATGTTACTGAAGAACCAGTTGATAACAGAGCAAAAAAAGGAATGTTTTTAGCTTTTCAATATCCTGAAGCTATACCTGGAGTAACTATTGTAAATATGTTGAAAACTGCTCTAACAAATATAGAAGAAACGGAATACACTGTTGTCGAATTAAGACTGAAAGTAGCAGATGCAATGAAAGATTTAGGATTGTCACCAGACTTTGTAGACAGATATCTTAACGAAGGTTTTTCAGGAGGAGAAAGGAAAAGGAATGAAATATTACAACTAGCAGTACTAAACCCTAAATTGGCAATACTTGATGAAACTGATTCAGGTTTAGATGTTGATGGATTGAAAATTGTAGGTGAAGGAATAAATAATCTAAGAAATCCAGAAAGAGGGTATTTAATTGTAACTCACTACCAAAGACTTCTTGAGTACGTTAATCCTGACTTTGTACATGTGTTCATTGATGGAAATATAGTAGAAACTGGAACTAAGGATTTATCTGATAAGCTAGAAAAAGAAGGATATGAATCATATTTATGAAAAATTTTGAAAATATTAAAAATGATTTTCCAATCTTCAAAAGAGAAGTAAATGGTAAAGTTTTAACCTATCTAGACTCAGGGGCTACTTCACAGAAACCAAAAATTGTTTTAGATAAAATGAATGAAATTTATACAGTCTCTAATGCAAATGTACATAGAGGAACTTATGCTCTATCAGCTGAAACAACACAAGCTTATGAAGATGTAAGAAACAAATGCAAAGATTTTATAAATGCTTATTCATCTGATGAAATAATTTTTTGCAAAGGAACAACTGAAGGATTTAACTTTTTAGCTAACTCTATAACTAAAAAGTTTATGGAGCCAGGTGATGAAATTATAGTTACTGAAATTGAACATCATGCAAATATCATTCCTTGGCAAATGGTTGCACAAGAAAATGGTTATGAATTAAAATATATCAAAATAAATGATGACTTTACTTTAGATTTAGATGACTTAAATGAGAAGTTGTCTTCAAAAACTAAAGTTGTTTCAATTGTTGGTGAGTCAAATTTATCTGGATTACTTCCTGATATAAAAGAAATTACAAAGCTAGTTAGAGAAAAAACTGAAAGTATCTTAATTATTGATGGAGCTCAACTAGTTCCTCATAGGAAAATAGATGTACAAGATTTAGGAATTGACTTTCTTGTGTTTTCAGGTCATAAAATGCTTGGCCCTACAGGAATAGGAGTTGTTTGGGGTAAAAAGGAAATCTTAGAAAATATGGAACCAGTTTATGGTGGCGGAGATATGATAGAAGAAGTTTTTTATGATAATGCTACATGGGCTCCAATACCTCACAAATTTGAAGCTGGAACGCCACCATATGTTGAAGCAATTGGTCTTGGTGCAGCAATTGATTATTTAAATAAGATAGGTATGAAAAATGTTGAAAGTCATTCTGATGAACTTCGTGAATATGGTAAGAAGCTGTTTTCAGATATTGAAAATGTAAACGTAATCCATTCATCTGCAGAAAAAGCAGGTTGTACGTTTGGAATGTATGTTGAGAATGTTCACGCAACAGATTTATCGTTGATGCTTGATACCCATGGTGTAGCTGTAAGATCAGGGCATCACTGTGTTCAACCTTTCCATAGGAAACTTGGAATAGATGCAACAATTAGGGCTACTGCATACATCTATAATGATAAAAATGACTTAGACGTATTTAAAAATGCTTTGATTGAAAGCATTAGTATTTTGAGTTAAGAATATGTCTATTAAAGAAAAAGTTGAAAATTATAAAAAAACCTTAGATCTATTTCCAAATGATCAAGAAAAATATCAATATCTTATTGAACAAGCAAAAGAAAGTAACGAGTTCCCTGAAGAATTAAGACAAGATTCTTTCAAGGTACATGGATGTCAAAGTCAAGTTTGGCTAGTTCCTGAAGAGAAAGATGATAAGCTTCATTTTTTAAGTGATTCTGATGCTCTTATTTCTAAAGGATTAGTAACTTTAATAGCTTCGATCTACTCTAACGAAAGCCCTAAAGATATTGCAACTTCCGAAATAGATTTGATGGAAGAATTTGACTTAGGTGTCATTTTAAGCCCTGCAAGAAGGAACGGGGCTTATAGTATGTTAAAAACAATTAAGGAATACGCTAAAAAACTTAGTTAAGTTACTTTTCTTCCCACCAAGACTCATGTGGAAAATCTATCCATACTTCTTTAGAGTCCTTTGCTATCTCTTTTATGTAGTAATGTGGCTTAAATTCACATTCGTTATTCCACCATAGAGAAACAAACCTAACATCACATTCGTGATTTATATTTTCTTTTATATAGGTTGATAGCTTTTCAAAAGTTTCACCACTATCACATATATCATCAACGATTAATACTTTTGAATCTTTAGGTTTTGGTAAATAGTTTTCCCAATGTGGAAAATCTCTAGTAGACGCATGTACAGGTTTAAATGGTATTTTTAATTTATGAGATATCATTACTCCAGGTATAAGACCACCTCTACTTATTCCAACAATAACATCAGGAATAAATTTATCGTTTTCAATCAACTTACAAACAGTACTTGTATCCTCAAGTTGCTCTTCCCATGTGTAATGTAATTTTTCCATTTTCGTAAGTGCTAATTCTATCAAAAAATAAAAAATGGAAGGGCAGAATAATAAAAGAAAAATAGATTCAAAAGATTTAGGTATCTAAGGGTTCATCTATACTAAAAAATATGAAAAGGAGGTAAGGATGCGTAGAAGTTGGGCAGCAGGCCTAATTATTATCAGTATTCTTACTATGGCATGCGGTGGAGCCGCATCCGTAGATGATTACAAAGCTGCATTTGTGTATGTAGGTCCAGCAGACGATGGTGGATGGTCACAAGCACATGATGTGGGACGACAATATCTTGTAGAACAAACTGGAATAGAAACTCAATATACAGAACTAATTCCAGAAGATGCTACAGCTTTCCGAACAGTTGCAGAAGCTTATATTGAACAAGGTTACAATATAATCTTTGGTACAACTTTTGGATATTTAGATGCAATGGCAGAAATGGCAGAGGAATATCCTGATGTTATTTTCTTACATTGTTCTGGTTATTTAAAGAACGATACAAACTTTGGTAACTATTTTGGAAAAATGTATCAACCTAGATATCTTTCAGGTTTGGCTGCAGGAGCTTTAACTGAATCAAATAAAATTGGCTATGTTGCAGCATTCCCAATTCCTGAAGTTATTAGGGGAATAAATGCATTCGCAACTGGTGTTAAAGAAGTAAATCCGGATGCAACGGTTGAAGTTGTTTGGACATTTACTTGGTTTGGACCAGAAGAAGAAACTCAAGCAGCTAATGCTCTGCTTGAAACTGGTGCAGATGTATTAGCACAACATCAAGATTCACCATCCACTGGTATAGCTGCTGAAGCTGCTGGTGCTAAATGGATATCTTACAACACAGCTTATGGTAAAGATGCAGCACCGGGTGCTTTTGTAACAGCACCTGTATGGGCATGGGGACCATATTATGTTGAAGTTGTTGAATCAATAGTTAATGGAGAATTTGAAGCAGAAGCATACTGGGGAGGAATGGAAACTGGGCTCGTTTCTTTATACGAATTAAGTTCAGATGTTCCTTCTAATGTTGCAGACTTAATTTCTCAAAGAACTGATGAAATAATTGCTGGTTCATTTGATCCTCCAATCGTTGAAGAAGAATTCATTGACAACGTAATAGGAACGGTGAATCCATAATAGTTTTTTAAAACACTCCAGCCCTTTGGTTGGAGTGTTTTACTATTAAATTAATGACTGAGAAACTTCTAGAAGCAAAAAATATATCTAAATCTTTTGGAAAAATCCAAGCTTTAGATAATGTCAATTTTCATCTGTATAAAGGGAAAATTCATGGTCTCTTGGGTGAAAATGGAGCAGGTAAGTCATCCTTGATGAATGTATTATCTGGAATATATCAGCCTGAAAAAGGTTCAATTACATTTAAAGGTGAGAGACAAAAAAAGCTTAATCCTGAATTAGCAGCAAAACTTGGAATTGGTATGGTTCATCAGGAATTCCGATTAATTGAAAATTTCACTATTAAAGATAACTTGACCCTATCAAAGGCAAATATCTACATTAATGATTTTGAAGATGCATATAAAAAATATTCTGAAATTTTTTCTTTATCAGTAAATCATGACTCTATTATCTCTGATCTTTCAGTAGGAGAAAAACAAAAAATAGAAATCATGAAATTAATATTCAATAACAACAGCATTATGTTGCTTGATGAGCCTACTGCTGTTTTAACACCTCAAGAAACAAACCAGCTAAAAAATTCACTTGAGACTCTTTCAAAAGAAGATGAAAAAACAATCGTATTTATCACTCACAAATTAAAAGAAATAAAAGAATTTACTGAAACGATCTTTGTTATGAAAAATGGTCAAATGGTTGCTGAAGACCTTAAAACAGAATCTGTAAAGGATAAGGAGTTAATTACCCTAATGATGGGTGAAATAAGCACATCTGTTGTAAAGAAAAATAACAAGAAAGGCTCAGTCAAGTTAGAAGTAGAAAATATTACTTTAAATAGTGATATTGGGGGTTTCAATAATTTAGTGGATGTTAGCTTGAACATAAAATCTGGTGAAATTTTAGGTGTTGCTGGTGTGTCTGGTAATGGACAGGTTGAATTAGCAAACATTATTGCTGGCATTCAATCAAACTTTGGTGGAAACGTAACTATAAAAGGTGAAGATGTATCTGAAAAAGGAGTTAAGGCTAGGAAAAAACTTAATTTATCTTATATTCCTGAAAATAGACTGGGAGTAGGGCTTGCTCCTGGAGTTTCTATTTTGGACAATTCTGTAGTAAGAGAATACTTTAGTGCAAGCTATGGCCCGCATCTCTCAAAAAACAAAATGGTAAATTACTTAAATTTACTAATTAAAGAATTTTCAATAAAAACAGGTGAACCAAAAGCAGAAATATCTACTCTTTCAGGTGGAAATATGCAGAAGTTACTTATGGGAAGAGAATTAATATCTAATCCTGAAGTAATCATAGCTGCACAGCCAACTCGTGGTTTAGATGTAAGTGCAGTTGAAGCTCTTCATGATCTAATAGTTAATCAAAGAAACAAAGGTTCTGCAATAATGTTGATTTCAGAAGACCTAGATGAATTATTCAAACTAAGTGATCGCTTAATCGTGATATATGAGGGAAGAATAATTAAAGAGTTTGATATAGATGACGCAAACACAAATAATGTTGGTCTAGCAATGGCAGGTGTAATTGAATAAATATATTTTATCTAGAAGAACAGTTGTTAATGATTTAGCAACTTTTTATTCATTTCTAATCGGATTATTTATTGCTGTCTGTATTGGTTCCGTAATTTTATTAGTACAAGATCAAAACCCATCAAATGTTTTCTCTCTTATGTTAAAGCTTTCAGTTGGTAGTATTAATAGCCTCAGCTCTTCATTGAATAAGGCTATACCACTAATCCTTGCAGGTTTGGGAATTTCAATTATGAATTCAGTGAAATTATGGAATATAGGTGCAGAAGGTCAAATTTTTCTTGGTGCGATTGCTGTAAATTTAATCTACATTAACACTGCAATTTCAAATCCAACTTTATATATTATTGTTCTTTTAATTTCAGGTTTTATTGGTGGTTCAATTTGTATTTTGATACCAGCAATTACAAAGGTTGTTTTTGGAGTAAATGAAATTATTACTACCCTACTAACGAACTATATAATTATTGGTTTAACAATTTACTTAGTAAATGGACCATGGAAAGATCCTAAATCATTAAACTTCCCTGCTGCTGCTTATGTTGGTGAAGAAGTTTATTTACCTACGGTATTTGGAAGACTAAGCACTGGGTTTTTTGTATGCGTTCTTTTTACATTTGGAGCGTACTATTTAAAAGAAAAATCTGTTTTTGGTTATGAGATGAGAATAGCTGGAGGATCAGCAATGACAGCTGTTTATGCAGGTATAAACGCAAAACAAAAAGCATTCTTTGCAATGCTAATTGGAGGCGGCTTTGCAGGTTTAGCTGGAGCTATTGAACTACTTAGTCAAACACATAGAGTCTCAATAGGTATTTCTCAAGGATTTGGATATACAGCCATAATTGTTGCTGCTATTACAGGCATGAGACCTATAGGGATATTTCTAGTTGGTTGCTTATTTGGTGCTTTAACAATAGGTGGTGCAGTAATACAAACAATTGGGGTAAGTTCCTATATTGCTGACATCATTCAAGCCTCAACATTAATTGGAGCTCTTGTTGCACAATTCTTTTTTACTTATCAAATAAAAGAGGTTGAAGATGGTTGATATTCAATTAATGGGTTTATTAAATGCTACCTTGCAAGCAGCAACGTTGTTATTCATTGCAGCACTTGGTGAATTAATTACAGAAAAATCAGGTATTTTAAATCTTGGTGTAGAGGGAATGATCTCTATTGGTGCTGTGACTGCATTCATGACAGCTATAAATACTCAAAACTTATTCCTTTCAATACTTGTTGGAGTATTATCAGCTTCAATTTTTTCTTCAATACATGCTTTTGTAACTGTGATATTAAAACAAGACCAAACAGTATCAGGTCTTATATTAACTATCTTAGGACTGGCCCTTTCTTCTCTATTAGGCAAGAAGTATGTTGGAAAAAAATTAATGGTAAAAATTGAAAGCATTAGAGACATAGCTGAGCCAAGTAATGTATTGGAAGTTCTATTAAACCAAAACTTTATATTTTATTTAGCAATTTTATTGATGATAACAACAAGCTTTATTTTAAAGAAAACTATGTTTGGGAGAAGGTTAGAAGCTGTTGGAGAAGACTCTAGAGCATCTGATTCCATGGGATTAAAAATAAACAAAACACAGTTTATTGCTACATGTGTGGGTGGAGCTTTTGCAGGTTTGTCTGGTGTTTACCTTACTTTGAGCTATGTCCCGTTCTGGACTGATAATATGACTTCTGGAAGAGGATGGATTTGTCTAGCTTTAGTCATTTTTGGTGGGTGGAAGCCATACAGGACTGCACTTGGTGCTCTTCTATTTGGATTTCTTGAAGCATTAGTACCTCGTTTACAAACCTATGGATTTGAATTAAGTCCATATTTAGTAAAAATTACACCTTATTTAATTACGATTATCGTTTTAGTAGTTCTCACTATTTACAAAGAAGGAAAAACAGGTGCCCCTGGAAATATTGGAAGACCGTTCTTTAGAGAAAATAGATAATTAATTATTAAATAAAGTTTTTTTTGCTATCATTAATACAGCTTTAATTGATACCGGTGAGTATCGAAAGGAAAATCGTGGAGATAGAAAATACACTCTACCGTCTAGGTAAAGAAATCTCAGAATCAGATTTATCCAATCCTTTATTAATTGGTATTCCAAGAAGGGGTGATCTACTTACTAAACGCATATCAAAATACTTAACCGAATTTGAATTTAAACATGATATAGACACTGTAAACTATAGGCCTTTTAGAGATGATCTAGATGAGGAATTAGAGAAAACTAGCCTCAATATAACACCAGAAGATAGAGATGTGGTCCTAATTGATGATGTTATTTATACAGGAAGAACACTTAGAGCATCTATAGAAGCCGTAATGCATTCTGGGAGACCTAAATCAATAACTTTGGCCTGCCTAATTGATAGAGGTCATAGAGAACTCCCAATAACACCAAAATTTGTAGGAAAAAACATTCCAACCAATGAAAGTGAATATGTTTCAGTATTTTTAGAAGAAATTGACAACGAAGACAGGATTGAGGTTAGTTAATTGAGTAAACATCTTTTAGATTTTAAAGATACAGAAAAAAAAGACATTGAAAAATTAATTGATATTACAGGAAAAATAAATCCAGAAAAAGTAAATAAAATCTCTTCCATTAGTTTATTAAAATTTGATGAACCCTCTACTAGAACAAGGCTTTCATTTTCTGTAGCAGCTTATAGATTGGGGATAAAAACATTTGAGTCTTCAGATTTGAGTTCAGCAAAGATAAAAGGTGAAAGCCTTAAACATGAAATTGAAACATACAAAGCCATGGGAATAGAGTCAATAGTAATAAGGACTAAAGAAGACAATCTTGATGAATATAGAGAATTTAAAGATATCTCTGTTATTAGTGGGGGTTTTGGTACTTCATCCCATCCTACTCAAGCAATTCTTGATGCTACAACTCTAGATAAATTCAATAAGCTAGATAAGGATATCCCAGTTGCCTATATAGGAGATGTAAAACATTCAAGAGTTTTTGAATCTGGAAGAGAGCTATTTGCTTCCCTAGGAAAAAAAGTTGGTGTTTTTACTCATGAAAGTTTTTTACCAGATGACTTAACGAATATAGAAGTCCTAAATAGTTGGGATGAAGTTTTTGAATCTACAGAAGCTATAGAACTCTTAAGAGTTCAAAAGGAACGAATAGAAAACCTAGACGATTCAAATCTGGAAGAATATATAAACAATTATCAACTAACAGATGAAATACTTGATAAATCAAGCGAGGGTTTGGTAGCGCTCCATCCTATGCCTATGAATGTAGGTATTGAGATATCTGAAAAAGCATCGACTCACGGAAAATTTAAATATAGAGAACAACTTTCTTTTGGTGTCCCTTCAAGGATTGCATCTTATATGTATGTAATGGAGAATTATGATTGAGATAGAAGCTTTTTTAGATCTTCATACACATACTAGGTATCCCGATAATAATAATTTTCCATCAGAGGATATTGAATTTGCAGCAAAAAATGGCGGGTTTAGTGAAATTCTAGCTATGCCTAATTCAGAAATGGTCATTGATAGTATTGAAAATCTAAACAAAGCAAGGGAAATTGATAAGAATTTAAAGATAACTATCCATAGGGCTGGGGCTCTAACAAAAGATTTAGAAGGAAAAGAACTCGTTAATTATAAGGAATTTGTTGAAAATGGGGTTTTTATTTTCTCTGATGACGGTAAGTCGCTAATTGATAACAATTTAGCCGATGAAGCATTTAAATCAGTAGCTTCTTTAAATAGTGCAATATTTCAACATTGTGAAAGTAATTGCCATATAAAACCAGGTGATATTGCACCTCCTAATGATAATGATTCATTAATTCCAATCGACGAAAAGGAAGAGTCTGAAATACTACTTAGAGACATTGAACTTGTTGCTAAATATGGAACTAGATACCATGCTCAACACATCTCTTCAAAAAAATGTGTTGAGTTAATTAAGGAAGCAAAGGAAAACAATCTACCGATAACAAGCGAAGCTACGCCACACCATATATTAGAAAATAATGAAAATTTAGACTTGAGTAATGGTTTATACAAAATGTATCCACCAATAAGAACTGAAGAAGACAGGATTGCTTTAATTGATGGTTTATTAAATAATACTATTGACGTTATAGCTACTGATCACGCACCACATCCTGAAAGTACAAAGATAGTAGATTTCAAAAATGCAGCAAGAGGAGTTGTAGGTCTTGAATCAGCATTCCCAATGATTTATTCATCAGAAATATTCTCAATAGAAGAAATAAAAAAATTCATGGTAGAAAATCCAAGAAAAATACTCTCTGAGATTGGTTATGAAGTGAAAATTCCCGAAACAAATATTTGGCAAGCATGTAACAAAGAATTTAAAACAAAATCACAATTTAACAATTCTATTTTTGAAAATAAAATTACCAAAATTGAAAAGGTTCCTGAAAATGTATAAAAAAGCTTTACTTGTTAATGAAAATGGAATCGAATTTGTTGGATGGACTACAGAGGAATTTGAACCAAAAACTGGAGAGCTTATATTTAATACAGCTATGACAGGTTTTGTTGAGATATTGAGTGACCCTTCATACATTAATCAAATAATTACATTTACTTCTTCTCATATTGGAAATTATGGTATGTCTCAAGAAGATTTTGAATCAAATAAACCAAGAATAGAGGGAGCTATAGGTAACTCATTTACTTATAACCCTTCATCTTGGAGATCAGAAAAATCAATCACGGATTGGTTAAAAGAATACAGCATCCCCTTTAGTGGTGGTTTTGATGTTAGAGCGATAACAACTCACCTAAGAGATGCTGGCTCAGATATGTTTGCATTTGGTACTGATATTGACTCAAAAGATCTGAAGAAAATACTAAAAAAAGCAAAGAATATTATAGGAGATGATTCAGCACTAACTGCAGGATCTGGTAAATCAAACTTAGATGAAGCTAAAGGGAAGATAGGAATTCTTGATTTAGGAGCAAAAGCAAGCATTATTAATGTTTTACAAGAAAAGAATTTTGATACTGTTTTAATTGATCCGAAAACAAAGCCTGAAGAAATCCTGTCCTTAGAATTATCTGGTTTGCTTATTTCTAATGGACCAGGAGATCCAAGATCATTAACTCAAGTTATAGAAAATATAAAAAATCTAATAGGTAAATTACCTATATTCGGAATCTGTTTAGGGCATCAAATTTTAAGCCTTGCGTGTGGCTTAAATGTAGAAAAACTAGATTTTGGACATCACGGATCGAATCATCCGGTAAAAATTAATGGAATAAAAAAAGCTTTAATCACATCACAAAATCATGGATTTAGTGTTGAGGGCTTTAATAAACCAATTAACCACAAAGATTATGGAACTATTGATGTATATGCAACAAATTTAAATGATGGAAGCAATGAAGGTATCAGTATTTGGGATTCTAACGCATATTCAGTTCAGTTCCATCCAGAGTCAGGACCAGGCACAACTGATGGTTTGCAAATTTTTAATCCATTTTTAGAAATGATTGAGGAAAAACATGCCAGCTAATAAAAAGATTAAAAGCATCTTAATAATTGGTTCTGGACCAATTGTTATAGGTCAAGCATGTGAGTTTGATTACTCAGGTTCTCAAGCAGCTAAAGCTTTAAAAAACGAAGGCTACAGAGTAATTCTTGTTAACTCAAATCCCGCAACAATTATGACTGATCCAGGAATGGCAGATGCAACATATATAGAACCTTTAACCACTACCTTTTTGGAAAAAATTATTGAAAAAGAAAAACCTGATGCTGTTTTGCCTACTTTAGGTGGTCAGACAGCTTTAAATCTTTCTATGGAATTAAGCGAAAAAGGAATATTTGATAAAAATAACGTGGCATTATTAGGAGCTTCAGCAGATGCTATCGAAATTGCAGAGAATCGATGGAAATTCAAAGAGGCAATGGAAAAAGTAGGGATAAAAACTCTTAACGCTACTTACGCAAAGAGTTTTGAGGAAGGGCTTGAAGCTTCAAAAAAGATGGGTTATCCGTTAATGCTTAGACCATCTTTCATATTAGGTGGCGGAGGAACTGGTGTTGTGAATAATGAAGAAGAACTAAATAAAAAATTAAAAGATGCTTTCACTGCATCCCCTACTCAAGAAGTATTAATAGAAGAGTCAGTTTATGGCTGGAAAGAATTTGAACTTGAGGTAATGAGAGATAGTGATGGTAATGGGGTAATCGTTTGTGGCATTGAAAACTTTGACCCTATGGGAGTGCATACTGGAGATTCAATTACTGTTGCTCCCATACAAACTTTGTCAGATAAAGAATATCAAATAATGAGAGATGAAGCATTGCTTTGTTTGGATACGATTGGGATCGCTACAGGAGGTAGTAATGTTCAATTCGCAGTAAATCCAGAGAATGGAGATAGAAGAATTATTGAAATGAATCCAAGAGTTTCTAGATCTTCAGCATTAGCTTCAAAAGCTACTGGATTTCCTATAGCAAAATTTGCTGCACTTTTAGCTGTTGGCTATAACTTGACTGAACTAAAAAACGATATTACAGGAACGACTCCAGCTAGTTTTGAACCGGTTCAAGACTATGTAGTAGTAAAAATACCTAGATTTGATTTTCCTAAATTTCCTTCTACTGATGATATTTTGGGAACATCAATGCAAAGTGTTGGTGAAGTTATGTCAATTGCATCAACTTTTACAGAAAGTTTAACAAAAGCTATACGTTCATTAGAAATTGGTAAAACAGGGATAAGAAATATTGATAATAGATTTATAAGTCTAGATAAGCATCAACTTCAGGAAGAGATTAGTGTTCCTCGTCCAAGAAGAATATTTGCTATTTTTGAAGCAATAAGAAGAAACTGGCCAATTGAAGACATTGCAAATTTATCAAAAATTGATATATGGTTTCTAAGAGAAATTGAGAAAAGCTTTAATGTTAATCCTGAATCGACACCTACATCAATACTGAAAATGTTAGGTTGGACAGACGAAGATCTTGATAACAAAGATTCAAAGAAAGAGCTCGAAAATAACAGAGTTTATAAGTTGGTTGA